>CEUX01023012.1_pt1 | contig 27759 bp, 27 predicted proteins | sample 531361 | NCBI WGS metagenome assembly CEUX01 (sample SAMEA2622736, study PRJEB7988) | marine metagenome | isolation source: saline water (ENVO:00002010), including
CTTGACTCGCCCTTGAAAGGGTGAGATTGCGCAAGCCTAATGTTCAAGTACTAATTAGCTGCACGGTAAGTATTCGCCGTGCAGCAATGAGTATATTTATCTTATAACCCAAATGGGTTTTCGAGGCTATGAGCGGGTTCAGTGAACCACTTTGGACCATTTTCAGTAATATAAAAGTGATCCTCTAAACGCACACCAAATTCACCAGGTACAACTAGCATTGGCTCATTACTAAAGCACATACCTGCGGCTAGAGGTGTTTTATCGCCGCCGACTAGGTAAGGCCATTCATGGATGTCTAAGCCTATACCATGACCGGTACGGTGTGGGCAGCCAGGTGTTTGATACTCAGGGCCAAGGCCTTGCTCTGCTAAGTAAGAGCGGGCAGCGTTGTCGACACTCTCACAACTTTGACCTGTTTGAGCTGCATCAAAAGCGGCCATTTGTGCGGCTTTTTCATAATTCCAAAATTGGCGTTGGCGGTCTGTAGCTTCACCAAATACGTAAGTGCGAGTTATATCTGATAAGTAGTCGTGTACTTTACAGCCAGTATCAATTAAAACCATATCTCCTTTTTTAAGAATTTGTGGCTCTTTGACACCATGAGGAAATGATGTCGCGAGGCCAAACAAAACGATGCAAAAGTAGTTACCAGGCGCGCCAACTTTTTTGTGCGCTTGTTTAATAAATTCTTCTACCTCAGTTGTGCTTATACCCTCATATAGCATGCTGGCTGTGGCCTGATGAACTTTTAAGGTCATATCCATCGCACGCTGTATTAGCATTAGTTCATTGGCTGACTTATGCATGCGGCAATGAGCTGTAACAGGCTGTGCATTAACGAGGTTTAAGCCTGTTTGCGCTTTATTTATGCCATCGAAAATGAAAAACTGCGCGCTTTCGTCAATCCCTACAGTGCCGTTCTCAGCAATGCCCATTTCGGTGAGCACTTTGACAAATAATGCATAAGGACTTTCGTGTTCAAGCCAGCCGCGAATTGGGCCTTCTATAACTTTAAAGCCATTGAGAGAGCCAATTTCAAAATCAGGGGCTATATATTGTACTTCGCCCTTCGCGGGTAAAATAGCACCGACCATGCGCTCACTTGCGTACCAGCGCATACCCGTAAAGTAAGTAAGGTTAGTCCCTGCATTTAAGTAAATTGCATCAATATTATTGGCTTGCATATACTCTTGAGCACGGGCAATACGGGCTAGATGCTCATCAGCTTGAATGGGAATTAAATCGCGAGTCATATTGGAAAGACTAGCAAGTGCTTGTTCTTTCGTTTGAGTACCAATACCTTTGGTCATCATTAGGTTCTCCTATGTATTTGTTTAATTATAATTTTTAAAGAATTAGCGCATAAACCGGTTTATAGAATATGGCTCTAAATTTATGGAGGGGGCTTTATTGAGACACAAATCTGTAATTAACTCGGAAGTTATGGCTCCTTGTGTCAACCCTAAATGCTGATGACCAAAGGCAAAGTACAGGTTATTGTGATTGGGGGCTTGGCCTATTATAGGTAATGAGTCAGGCAATGATGGCCTACAGCCCATCCATGTAGTCTTGGCACTAAGAGGCTGGCTAGCTAATAACGCTTGTGCATGGGGCAGTAAAGCTAATGCACGTTTATTATTAGCCTTTCTATTTATACCCGCAAACTCCACTGTGCCTGCCACTCTTAACCCTTGACTCATCGGGGTCATGATAAGACTCCGTTCAGCGGAAGCTACGGGCCGTGTTAGGCCATGGTTAATATTAACCATACAGTGGTAACCACGCTCGGTATCTAAAGGTGCTGTGTATCCAAGCGGCTCGATGAGAGAGGCACTCCAAGCACCCGCTGCGATCACGACTTTATCGAAATTGAGACTATCTTGTTCATCACTCACCATAAAACCTTCACTTTTAGGCGTGATAGCAACTACTTTCTGTTGACGAAATTGCCCTTTTAATAAACTGAACTTTTGCGCTAATTGGATACAAAATAAATGTGGTTCAATACTATGAGCAACGTCTTCAAATAATAAAGCGTGTTTTATTTTGTCGGATAAACTGGGCTCTAGAGCATGTACTTGCTTTGTATCAAGTAGCTTTACTTTAATTCCTTGCGCTTGATACATAGCCAAGGTGCGCTGCACATCAACCAATGGGGTTTTTTCAAAGGTAAGTAAACTCCCTTGTTTAGTAAGCAGGTGGCCCAGTTGATAGTTTGCTAATAATCTTTCATAAGCATGAATTGCATGTTCATTTAAGGCTTTGAGAGCGTGTGTATGTGCAATAAATCTGGCAGTAGGCATATTTTTAATAAACTGCCAAAACCAAGGGAGAGCTTTTATTGCATAGCGCCAATCAATGCGCAATGGTCCTAATGGGTTAAAAAGCATAGCAGGTAATTTTTTTAATAATGCTACCTGCGCTAGAGGAAATACCTGTTCGGTGGCAAAGTGCCCAGCATTACCTTTTGAACAGCCTTGCGCTAGGCCATTTTCATCGTATAGCGTCACTGCAAAGCCAGCTTGTTGTAACTGTAAAGCTGTGCAAATACCAATTACACCGGCACCGATCACGGCGACTCTTTGAGTTCTTGTATTGGTCAAAATTACCTTCCCCTGATGATAAAAGTAAAACGCTATACGTTTTTTAAAAAATAAATCGATATTGTATTTACTGACAAGTAGTAAGAAAAAGCTCTACAAGCTCTTTCTAACTCATTTTTAGTTATAAATTTCAATTAGTTATGTGTAATTAGTTATTTGTAATCTTTTAAGGGTGTGTACCTATAAATTTAATATTAAAATAGGATATTGATTATTGTATACAATATACTTATCATATCAAGCATAAATTCAGTTCGGAATAGGCAAATGAAAACCAATTGGCATGGTGTAAACCCAGCAATAGCCGCTCAGTTTAATAGTGATGAGTTAGTTAACTCTACATGGCAACTAGTTGGCAGCGCTATAGTAAAAGCTATAGCAGATTTTAAACTACTGGTTGTAAATGAAAAAACTTCTTCATCAACGCTTAACGATACTGCGAAAGCGTATTGTGTTGATGTAAATAAACCTAAATTGGATTAAGTGATGCGCAAAGGAACATTTTTTTGTATAGATGGCCATACTTGCGGTAACCCTGTGCGGCTTATAACAAGTGGCCACCCTCTGTTACAGGGAAATACCATGAGCGAAAAGCGCCAGGACTTTTTAGCTAACCATGACTGGATCCGTCAAGCGCTCATGTTTGAGCCCAGAGGTCACGATATGATGTCGGGCGGTTTTTTATACCCACCTACTAGCGAAGATGGTGATGCAGCCATTTTATTTGTAGAAACTTCCGGCTGCTTACCTATGTGTGGTCACGGTACAATGGGTATTGTTACCTTCGCCTTAGAGCATGGTTTGCTACATGCTAAAACCCCCGGTACTTTAAAACTGGATACGCCAGCAGGACGAGTTCAGGTCAATTATGAAATGACTGGTGGTAAAGTGCAGTGGGTTAAAATTTACAATGTGCCTGCTTATTTAGCGCATCAGTCTATATGTATCAATATTCCAGAGTTGGGCGAATTAAAGGTTGATATCGCCTTTGGTGGTAACTTTTATATTATTGTTGAACCACAGGGCAACTTTAAAGGTATTGAACATTTTAGTGCAGGGCAATTACTCAAATACAGCCCATTAGTGCGTGATGCTATTAATACCAAAATACAATGTATCCATCCGCTCGACTCTACCGTTCAAGGTGCTAGCCATGTGTTATGGACTGGCTCACCCAAAAATTCCAACTCAGATGCGGCTAATGCGGTTTTTTATGGAGATAAAGCCATTGACCGCTCACCATGCGGAACAGGCACTAGCGCCCGCATGGCTCAGTTGTTTAGTAAAGGCTTATTGCAGCAAGGCGATGCATTTATTCATGAAAGTTATATTGGCAGCCAGTTTATTGGCTGTATAGAGCAGGTGTCTGAAGTGGCAGGTCAAACTGCTATTTTACCTAGCATTCGCGGCTGGTCTCGGGTAACCGGAACGAGCACCATTACAGTAGATGACGACGACCCATATGCCTATGGGTTTCAAGTAATTTAACGAGGAGAAAAGCATGACATTAACAGGACAAAGCCTAATTGCCGGACAATGGCAAGGTCGCGCTGAGCAAGGTGAATTTCAAGCCTTTTCACCGGCTAAAAATCAACCATTATCGACACGCTACTTTAATGTAACGAGTACTCAGTTAAATACGGCAGTTGATGCTGCTGATAATGCTTTTATCGAGTACAGAAAAACGAGTTTTAGTCAGCGTGCAGATTTTTTAGAGTGTATTGCAGAGCAAATTTTAGCACTTGGCGATGATTTACTAACGCAAACAGCGCAAGAAACCAATTTACCTATGGCACGCTTACAAGGTGAGCGAATGCGCACGGTTAATCAGTTAAAAGCATTTGCCTGTGCACTGCGTGAAAACCCAGACTCACCACTAGGTTTAAAGCTGCTTGATGAAGCTGATAGTAATCGCTCGCCACTACCTAAACCTCGTACAGAGCTTAATTACTTACCTCTTGGGCCTGTAGCTGTATTTGGTGCGTCTAATTTTCCGTATGCATTTTCAACACTCGGGGGGGATACCGCCGCCGCACTTGCAGCAGGCTGCCCAGTGGTTGTTAAAAATCATACTGCGCATCCAGGCACTGGGGAGCTAATGGCCCGTGCAGCGCTTGCTGCGATTAAAGAATGTGATATGCCGCTAGGTGTATTTTCAATGCTGCAAAGTGATGTTTACGATATTTCGCATCAATTAGTCGCGGCGCCAGCTATTAAAGCTGTTGGTTTTACGGGGTCATTTAATGTCGCACGTTTACTACAAGAAACAATTGCCAAGCGTTCAGAGCCTATTCCGTTTTATGGCGAGCTCGGCAGTATAAACCCACAAATAGTTTTACCAAAAAAAGCTCAAAATGAAGGTAAAGCTATGGCTGAAGCGCTATGCCAATCAATGCTAATGGGTAATGGCCAATTTTGTACCAGTCCTGGCTTATGGCTGGTACCAACGGGCTGTGATGAATTAGAAGCCGAGGTAGCCAACTGCATTAGTGCAGCCGCCTCAGATACTTTATTAACCCCAGGTATTGTGAAGACCTTTAAAAAGCAAGTTAGCCAGCGCAGTGAGCTTGAAAACGTAGAGCTTATTGCAAAAGGCGCACTTACAGAAGACTTTCATGGTAACGCCCATGTATTTGCCTGTAATGTTGATACCTATTTAGCAACCCCTGCATTACGTGAAGAAGTATTTGGCCCAGCGGCTTTATTGGTTCGCTATGAAAGCATAGAGCAGTTAAGTTTACTAGTAGCAGCGCTTGAAGGGCAGCTTACGGCAAGTGTGCATGACAGCGCTGATGATTTAGCTAAAGCTGAACACGTTATAGAAGAGCTGAAATACAAAGTAGGGCGTTTAATACACAATCAAATGCCAACCGGCGTAGAAGTATGTGGCTCAATGAACCATGGTGGACCATTTCCAAGCTCCACAGATGTACGTAGCACTTCCGTTGGGTTAAATGCAATGTTGAGATTTTTGCGACCAATTTGCTATCAGTCTTAGTTAATTGTAGCGGGAGTGCAAATTGCATTTCCCGCTACCTCTTTATTATGAAGGATTCTAACTTGGCATGCGTGTTTTCATAGGTATAATGCATACTAAATGCAATTTATAGAAATTACTATGGCCATAGAACATAAAACTCGAACTCAGCTTGTTACAGAAGCTATTCGTGAAAAAATTCTTTCAGGTGAAATCAAAGCGGGTGATCCGCTACGCCAAGCTGCATTAGCCACAGAGCTAAACGTGAGTCGAATTCCGGTGCGTGAAGCTTTGCTACAACTAGAAGCCGAAGGGCTGGTTAACTTTGAAGCTCATAAAGGAGCCACTGCCACACAGCTTTCGGCGTCGCAAATTGACGAAATTTTTGACCTCAGAGCACTTCTTGAAGCCGAGCTATTAAAACATTCAATACAAAGCTTAACTGATCAAGACTTAATTGATGCCGAGCTTATTTTAACTGAGCTTGAAAGTGCCATGGATGCCGGCGATACCCACCTTGCCACTGGCGATTTAAACAGCCAGTTTCATGCTAAATTATACAGCCGAGCTGCGCGACCACAAACCCGAGAGTTGGTTGATATGTATAGTAAAAACTCTGAGCGCTATGTACGTATGCATATTTTATTGGCAGGTGGTTTAACAAAAGCTCCTGAAGAGCACCGTACTTTACTTGAGTTATGCAGAAAAAAAGACTGTCAAAATGCCTGTGAATTTCTAAAAAATCATATTGTTAAAGCTAAAAACGATATAAAAAAATTACTAATAAAATTAGAAGGTGAAAAAAGTAATTAAAAAATATACCTAGCAACTAGTACAGGCTATTAAACTCTAATTTATAATTTTAGGCATTGCTTTTGCTTTTCAGCAGCAATAATACAGAAGTGATGCCTTCCCTCCCTTTTTATTATTCCAATTAGCACCATAAATAGATCCTTTCTGTTGGGTCGAAAGTTCATAAGAATTTTTCACTAATAAGATCAGTTGCTTAAAGATGAATATGAATTATGTGTATATTTAATATTGTATACAATATGTAATAGGTGTATATTTTTTGTCGTCTAAGTTAAATAGGCAATAAAACCAACAGGAACAAGGGAACATTCACATGTTTACAAATAATAAAAAGCAAACTCGGGGAATAGGCATTAAATCGCTGTTAGCAACGGCGGTAACAGCTGCATTAATAATGACTCCTACAGCAAAAGCAGTTGATGGTAGTAGCATTGTTAAAGGTCATGTAGTGGCACAAGCTGGCAACGATTTAACCGGGGCTACAATAACTTTAAAACATAAAAGTAAAGGCTTAGTGTATACCATTACTAGTAATAATGATGGTGACTATTTACTGCGCAATGTGCCAGTTGGTACATATGATGTCACTATAAGTAAAGAAGGGTTTGAGCCGTTAGTTGAAGAAAATGTTGCAGTGACGATTGGTCAATCAATTATTCTCGATGCACAATTATATAAAGCCGGTAGTGATATTGAGCGAATTGCTGTTACTGGATCCGCTATTCGCCGTGTAGATATGGCTTCGTCTACTTCAGGTCTAACATTCAGTGATGCTGAATTAAAAGCTATGCCAGTAAACACTGGTTTTGAAAGTATTGCGTTATTAGCTCCAGGTACAGCTGCACCGGGTGGCGCAAGTTTTAATGGTGCTTCAAGCTTTGGTGGTTCATCAGCAGCTGAAAATGGTTATTACTTTAATGGCTTAAACGTAACCAGTATCCGTACAGGTTTAGGCTCAATTCGCTTGCCATGGGAAGCTATTTCACAAACGCAAGTGAAAACGGGTGGTGTTAGTCCTGAATTTGGTGGAGCACTTGGCGGTATTGTTAATGCGGTGTCTAAGTCTGGTGATAATGACTTTAACTTCGGTGCAGAAGTACGCTGGGATCCTGATAGTTTACGTAGCCAGCACGACTCTATTTATCAAGAAAATGGGACTATTAGCACTAATACGAAGCAAAGTAGTTACGATTTTAAAGAGCTTCAGTTATGGGCTAGTGGTGCAATCATCGAAGATACCTTGTTTTTTTATGGTTTGTTTGCACCGCGCCGTGAAGAGTCAACTGGCGCAGGACAAACAACTTATTCTGATTTTGAGCGCGATGAAGACCGCTGGTTTACAAAAGTAGATTGGTTTATAAATGAAGATCACTCAGTGGGTTTTTCAGCAATGAACAATAAGCGCACTTGGACCGATAAAACCTTTGCTTACAGCTGGCAAGAGAATGTGATTGGTGAGCAACAAGGTGTGGATGCACCAGGGGAAGATGGCGGTAAAGTATATAGCTTAAATTATAATGGCTACCTAACTGATACTTTTTCTGTTTCAGCAGTTGTTGGCCGAGTGACTGAAAACGTTGAAAATGTAGTCGCATCTCCAAATCCTGGAGTTTGGGATGAACGTGATGGCTTTGTCACTTTGAGTCAACATACAAACTCGTCTGTGACTGAACAAGAGTTTACGCGCGACCAAGCAAGGATTGATTTCAATTGGGATCTAGATATGCATTCAATCCAGTTTGGTATTGATTACACTAATGTAAAAGTTGATTACTTTGAAGGTCAAAACGGTATTGGTGATGCTGAGGGATGGTGGACAGTTAAAACTGCCGGTGAAAATGATATATCAGGTGCACCTTTGGGGAGTGACTTTATAGAAAGACGAGTTCGAAGTCGAGAAGTCGATTCAGATACAACTTCACTCGCTTTTTATATTAATGATTCATGGCAAGCAACCGATAGTTTAGTGCTTAACATGGGGCTACGCTATAGCCAGTTTGAAAACACGGTATCAGATGGTCGTGCCTTCGTTGATATTGACAATCAAATAGCACCGCGTTTGCAAGCTATTTATGATGTGTCGGGTGATGGCAGTGCTAAGATCTTTGCTACATATGGGCGTTATTTCCAACCCGTATCTGCGAACATGAATATCACCCAAGGATCTGCTTCGATTGAATGGTTTGAGTACTTTGAGTTAGATGAACTAGACGCAAACGGTGCACCAAGTTTAATGGCTGATGGCTCGCCAAGCAGAGGAGATATGCTGCGAGATAGGCGTTGGCGCCAGCGTGGTATTACTGAACCAGGGTTGATTGCTTCATCTACATTAAAACCAATGTACAGTGATGAATTTACTATCGGCTATCAGCAAGAAGTGTTCGATACTATGTCAGCAGGTGTACGCGCTATTTATCGTGATCTTGGGCGCAGTGTTGAAGACACTGATGTCGGACCGGTATTAGCTAAAAAGCTGGCAGAAATGGGCATTACCGATAACGTGGGTCAAGGCTCTTATTATGTGCTTAATAACCCAGGTGAAGCTATTCAAATGTCATATGATTTTGACGGTGATGGGCAGATTGATGAGGTTAATTTAAGTGCTGATGAACTTGCTTTACCAGAGGCGAAGCGAAAGTACTTAGCACTTGAGTTTACCTTAGACGGCAATGTGACGGATGATTTACGTATTAATACCTCATATACCTGGTCACATAGTTATGGTAACACCGAAGGGCTTGTGAAAACGGATAACGACCAAGCTGATCCAGGCTGGACAACCTCTTATGACTATGGCGATTTGATGGATCACGGCTACGGTAACTTACCTAACGACCACCGCCATGCATTTAAATTCAGTGGTGCATACAACATCACAGAAGCTCTGACCATTGGTCTTGTTGCCCGTACTACATCAGGCCGTCCTAAAAGTTACTTTTCAGTTCATCCAGCGGGCGTAGATAGCTGTGCAGAGGGGAATCCTTGGGATGCGTGTATTAGCCAATACTATGATCAAGCATCACATTACGATGAAAATGGTAATCCAGCTCCTCGTGGTAGCAAAGGAAACCTACCTTGGTTAACGAATGTCGATATGTCATTGACTTATAACACGGACTTTTTTGGTACCGATATGACTTTAAAAGGCACCGTCTATAACTTATTTGATGGTGATAGTGCTATGTCAATCAATGAAGAGCGTGCGCAGTACGGTGATAATGGCTTAGAACTGAATCCAGACTATGGACTCGTGACAGGGCGTCAAGGCGCGCGTTATGTGTCTTTAGTTGCACGTATAGAGTTTTAACTCCCTAGTGAAACAGCTGTTTGAAAACAGCGGACTAAGCTATTTATCTTAGGGTAATTTAGTGTGTTGTTTTGATGTTTAAGCACATGCTCATTTGAGCCATACAGCCTTAATGCTGAGCAGGAAACTGCTTGGCATTTTTCGTATAAATTTTAAGGTTAACTATGACGAACAGTTTATATTCTCATTGGCAACAGCCTAAAGATGGTTGGCTGCAAGTGGATACTCTTGATATGCATACCGGCGGTGAACCTTTACGCATAATCATTGATGGGTTTGCTGAACTACAAGGGCAAACCATGATTGAAAAGCGAGCTGATTGCCTAACAAGATTCGATCACCTACGTAAAGCACTGATGTTCGAACCCCGAGGTCATGCTGATATGTACGGCGCGTTGATCACAAAACCTGAACGTAAAGATAGCCATTTTGGCGTACTGTTTTTACATAATGAAGGCTATAGCACAATGTGTGGTCACGCTATCATTGCGCTTGCCACAGCAGCTAAAGATAGCAGCATTTGCAACTTTATTGAAGGCGTTAATGAGTTACGTATAGATACACCTGCAGGGCTTATCAAGGCGTATATTACTCTTCGAAATAACCAACTAATAAGTGTTTGTTTTGATAATGTTGCAAGTTATGCAGAAAAACTTGATATGCCAATAGAGATACCTCTGTTTGGTACCGTCAATTGCGATATTGCTTATGGCGGCGCTTATTATGCTTTTGTAGATGCTGATACTTTGGATGTAAGTTTGGCGCCCAACGATCATGAACAAATTATTAGCTTAGGAAAAATCATTAAGCAGCATGTTAATAGCCACTACCAACCAAAACACCCGACCGATGATGCATTAAGCTTTTTATATGGGGTGATTTTCTATTCAAATTCACAAAAAAGTCATTCTGTATTTAGTCGTCATGTCTGCATTTTTGCTGAGGGCGAATTAGATCGCAGCCCTACTGGTACCGGCGTGAGTGCCAGAGCTGCATTAGAGTTTGCAAAAGGCAGGCTTAAATTAGGACAGCAAATAAAAATAGAGAGTATTTTAGGCTCTATATTTTCAGTTGAGCTAAAAGCGCAACGCATGTTAGCTGATACCCATGCAGTAATACCTAGAGTGAGCGGTGAAGCCTTTGTCACTGGCAAACATACTTTTTTAATTGATCCAAATGATCCCCTAAAGCAAGGATTTATATTTCGATGAAAAATCAATTTACCTCTCGCCAACAATTACTAAAGCAGGCATTAAAAAAAAATGGGTTAACAGCACTACTCGTATTAGGCCATGAAAATATTCGTTACTTAAGTGGCTTTAGCGGTAATGCTGCTTACGCGTTAATAACTGCGGAGGAAAGTGTACTAATAACCGATTATCGCTATTTTGGCCGAGCTCAAGAAGAGTCTATTGGCTTTGAGGTTGTCAGCCGTGATCGTGATAGTGAAACATTAGGTCAGTGCATAAATCGTTTTTTAACGACTAATAGTCAATTAGGTTTTGATGCCGCTTTTATTGATGTTGCACTTTGGCAGCAAGTGGCAAGTGAGTTAACTAGTCATACAGTTACACAAGTTACCGGTATGGTTGAACGTTTACGCATGGTTAAAAATGATTGGGAAGTCGAGCAAATAAAAGCGGCTGCGGCCATTGCTGACGAAGCGCTTAGACAAACATTACCCTATTTTAAAGAAGGTGTAACAGAGCGAGACCTAGCGCTGGAACTTGAATTCAGAATGCAAAAACTAGGCTCTGAAGGAATGTCGTTTGCCACTATTTTAATGTTTGGAGAGCGTTGTGCACTGCCTCATGGCAGCCCGAGTGAACGTACTCTATCTAAAGGTGATTTTATTACTCTTGATTTTGGCGCAGTGGTCAATGGTTACCGCTCTGATATGACTCGCAGTTATGTACTTGGTAAAGCTTCAAAGAAACAATCAGCAATCTATCAAAGCGTAAGTAATGCTCAGCAAGCAGCGATCAACCTACTCAAAGCAGGTGTTGACTGTCTAGACTTACAAAACATCTCACAGCAAGTACTCGATGACTCTGGTTTTGGTAAATGGGCAGGGCAAGGGTTGGGCCATGGAGTTGGCTTGTTTTTACATGAGTTGCCCTTTATTAATAAAAATTGCCGCCATGTATTAGAGGCAGGTAATGTGATCACGATTGAACCTGGTATTTACATTCCGAATTTTGGTGGTGTGCGAATAGAAGACGATATTTTAATAACTCAAAATGGTTATGAAGTATTAACCCACGCCCCTAAGCCGTTCGAATTGGAGGGGTAGGATGAAAGTAATAGATCAAACGCAAATTGATGCTGTCCTAGATTTTGACTCGCTTCGCATTGCTTTACAAAAAGGATTTGCTCAGCAGTTTACTATGCCCAAGCGTCATGTGTATGAGTTAGATAAAACAGACACAAACCATGACGCATTTGCCGTATTACCAGCATGGAATGAACAGGTTATTGGAGTAAAGGCATTTACCTACTTTCCAAGTAATACTGATAGTGAGTATGCGTCACTTTATTCAAAAATAATGCTGTTCTCTCGTGCTCATGGTGAACCTCTTGCTCTAGTTGATGGTACACGTGTAACACTTTGGCGCACAGCTGTAGTATCTGCTTTGGCAAGCTACTATTTATCGCGAAAAGATAGCCAGCATTTAGTGTTTTTTGGCAGCGGCAATTTAGCTGAGTATATGGTTCGAGCACACTTGAGTGTGCGCGATTTTAAATGTGTAACGTTAATTGGGCGTAATCAAGATAAAGTTGCTGTTTTACACAATAGCTTACAGCGTGCATTTACTGATATTGAGTTTGTTATCGGACAAAGTTGTGAAAAAGTTATTAAAAGTGCCGATGTGATCAGCTGCGCAACAGGTTCACCAACGCCATTATTTAAAGGTGGTTGGTTAAAGCCTGGTACACATGTTGATTTGATTGGTAATCATCGCTGCGACTCGCGCGAATGTGACAGTGTTACTATCGCACAAAGTAAGGTATATGTAGATAGCAAGGAGAATGTTCTTGCTGAAGCTGGTGAATTGTTGATTCCTATTTCTGAGGGAGTTTTTGATGAAGCTAATATATCCGGCGAGCTTGCGGATCTAGCTAAAAAAAATAACTATGAGAGAAAATGTGAATCCGATATAACAGTATTTAAGTCTGTTGGCACAGCGTTAAGTGATCTTATAACTGCCCATTATATTTATAAGTCATTAAAAAAATGAGTAGCTTATTACTTTTATTATTAGGGCTTTGTTTCGTTATGTTGAGCTTACTAACATTTATAAGATGGCTCAGGATTCGTTATGATAAGCAACATTGGCGAGTTTGTAAAATTGTAAACATTAACAATGTAATTGATAATAACGTGCGCAATTTAGAGCTTTTGCACTACAAGAGGATGTTAGTCAGCTATAAATTCAAAGGTAATTTTTATAGTGTTTTTGTTGCTTTTGATCAGCAGCTTATAGCCCAGTTTAAAAATGGGATTGATTGTACAATTTTAATTGACTCTAACAATCCTAATGTCACTTATCTTAATAGTAATTGCTGGGTGAAATACTGTGGAGTTTGGCTTTTTTCGGGCATTATTTTTATAGCTTCAAGTTTTTTAACTTCTAATTAAATTGTAATGTCTAAGTTAGGTGGTTGGTTGAGTGTATAATTGTAGATGTCAACATACTTTCATCTCAAATGAGAATTGTTAGAGTATGGCTTTCATACTGCCGCATTAAAATTCGTGATGATGAACTGCGTTAGTGGATATAATAGAAATGGCAAAATTAGTTGGAAAGATGCTAATAATTATCAGTTAATGCATGTCTACTCAGCTTCTCATACTTGAAAGAAGTGTTGCTTGTTTTGTGAATAGTGATGAGCTATGCCAGTTGAATAGCACCATTACAAGTCTAAATACTTAGTATAGCTAAAGTTGTTAGTAATTTAGAAATTCATAATGTTTAAAATTTTAAAAATTGATCGTAGAATTAAAAAAATTCTGTGTAAGACACTTTAAACAAATGTCCCAAGATAAATACGTATCAATTACAGAAGCAGCAAGATATGCTCGAGAGAAAAAGTTATCCTCAATTAAAGAATGGCTTGAGGCCAGTGAAGGTGATGAATTTCCAGAGTCTATGCCTAAGCGCCCACCTAATGTATATGGCTGTAAATGGTCAGAAGTTTTAGCTCCTAAAAACTCACCTGGTTGTGGGCGATTCGTTGAGTTTCATGAAGCTTGTCGAATTGCTCGGACATTGGGTGTTGAGACGATGACGCAGTTTAGGGAGTTGAGTAAAGAGGGTGGTAGGCCTGCTAATATACCATCAAATCCAAATCTTCATTACAAAAGTGAATGGAAAGGTTGGGTTCATTTCTTAACTGGAAAAACTGAGTAAAGATTTAAGCTGTTATTAGTATTAATCATCAGTCTTTTTTCAAATCTGTTTTTATTTCAAGCACGCAATGGAGTTGTAGTTAATACTTAGACTGCTAATGGTAGTATGTCATGTCGGAGTTTTGTCACCTAGCAGAGCCACTATTTTGGTTCGAGAATCGGAAAACCAAACCTTCAGCCGTAAAAACTAACTCCACTTTCCCTAAATTATCTGTCAAAAATAGTTTTTTTTCAGGCATTTCTAAAATCCATTTCAAGTAAATTAATAAGCTCAACTTAATAGATTTTCAAATTTGGACCAAATTCAAAAAGGAATTCTATTTAGAATAACAACTTACTTTGGGTTCTAAAATGCTATTTCGTAAACTATTACTACTAGCCTTGGTATATATATCTTTCAGCACTAAAGCTGAAACCACAGTAAATGTTGAACCTGTAAACACCCTGTCCTCTAAAAGCTTACTAAGTAGTAAAGCTGATGAGCCGTTTACAATAATAAAGGTACCAACATTGTACACCTTGGACGGAAATAAGGCTTTTGGTGAACAGCAGATCACATTTAAGTTACATAGTGACGCACCAAGCTCTGTTGTTGTAAATGGAATTACTGTAACAAAAGGGCAAACTGTTCAATTTGATAAGGCTGTTAACTCAGCTGGTGGTCTAGACATTCCAATTTACCCAGGGGTAGTTGGATCATCAGGAGCTGCAAATTATACCATCACTCTAAGTGTCAAAGGGGCAACATGTCCTGAAGGCTACATTTTATCTGGCGGAATGTGTTACAGAACCACGACTCAACCAGCAATTAAAGTATGTCCATCAGGTTATTTGTACAGTCTCAATTCGGGAGGTTGTTCTAAAACATATACAGTAGACGCCACTAAGAACTGCCCTGCAGGTACAACGTATTCAAATGGTGTATGTATGGGTTCATCGAGCTCGCCTGCTAGCTCATCTTGTCCCGCTGGATATACGCGCTCTGGAAGCAACTGTTATAAAGACACTCAAATTGATGCTACTAAGAATTGCCCATCTGGTACAACATACTCAAATGGTTTATGTCTAGGTTCATCTAGCTCAGCAGCAAGCTCATCTTGCCCCGCTGGATATACGCGCTCTGGAAGCAGCTGTTATAAAGATATTCAAATTGATGCATCTAAGAGTTGTCCATCTGGTTATAATGTTTCAGGTAACCAGTGTAGGAAAGTAGAGCAAACGGATTTTATCTACATGTCATGCAAGCCTAGTTATGAAGAGGCTGGGCCAACTAGTTATTGCCCTAATGGAAGTTCATTTGATCCAAATTCAACTAATTGTACACTAACGAATAACTCAGGTTCCCAATGTGCTTTAACCAAATATGAAGGGGGGAAGTATGTCTGCGGTTCTGGTGAAACCTTAATTCCTTCAGTCTATCCAACTTGCCAAAAAAAGAATGGACAGACAGTGCCTGCATCATATTCATGTCCAGCTGGAACCGTTGATTTAGGTTCTGGGGTATGGCGATGTATGTCAAATACATCTTATGCTGCGGATAAATATTGCCCAAGTGGATATACAGATGGCGGTGTTAGCTGCGAAAAAGTACAAACTACCAGTATCACTTACTCTTGCCTATCACAATACAGTTTGTCAGGGTCGAAATGTAATAAGAGAGAGAGTGCGAGTTTGGTTTACTCATGTCCAGCTGGTGGCACATTAAATGGCACTAGCTGCGTTAGCTCTACATCTGCTGCTGTGACTTACTCTTGTCCATCACAATATAGTTTGTCAGGGTCGAAATGTAATAAGAGAGAGAGTGCGAGTTTGGTTTACTCATGTCCAGATGGTGGCACATTAAATGGCACTAGCTGCGTTAGCTCTACATCTACCGCTGTGACTTACTCTTGCCCCGAAAATTATATTCTATCAGTGGATCTGTGTAGTAAAACTGAAGAAGTTCCAAGCACTAATACTTGCCCTGCAGGTTGGAGCCTAGAAGGGGAGGAGTGTACTAAAACCGAATCAGTTGCACCATAATACCTTCCACCAAGTCCAATTTTTAAAATTGGACTTGGTTTAAAAACACTTCAACCAGAAACATTTTAAAAAATAGATTAAATTTCAAAATTACTCTTTTTTCCCGCCTTTTAATTAGAAACAAGCTGTAAATTATATGTAGTTATTCGAACTTGGTATTTTACATATGTCATTGAAAGATATTGGAAATAAAATTCAAAAGGCTTTAAATGTATTTTTAATGCCTTATCCAGAGCTAATTAAAAATGGGGCTGGGACCAGTAAACAAGAAATGAATGATATTGGTTTTGCTATTTTCTCGGAGCTGAAGTCGGCAATGGATATCATTTCTGAATTAGGGAGAACACCAAGCATAGCGCCAATGGATTTAAACCAACTTACCATTCCAGCAGATGTATTTTTAAATAATGAAGATATAAGAAACGCTATTCTAAAAAATAATCCAGATGTCACTTTAGAATCTTTAGCTGAAATGAATGGCCTGTTTATAAACCCAAAAACAGGTGATGTGTTTAAGAAACATGCTCAGCTAAGGATTTAAGATGGACATAAATTTGTCAAAAGGCTTTGCTGAAGCAGAGAAAAACTTGAAGTCTGCTCAATCATTATTGCTTGCTAAGTATGATGTCTCTTGGATATCCAACCCGGAAAAAATAGATTTAGATCGAATAGCGTTAATAGATAAAGAAACTTTAACCGAAATTAATGACGCTCTTGAAATGATCGCTCAAGCCAAAGATGCTCATGAATTAGAGAGGGAATTATGAAAACTCAGTTCTTAATTTGGTTTTTAATTGGAGTAATTATATTTCTTTTGGACTTCATGAAATTTGATACAGAAAATATAAAATGGCTGTTCGCTGTAGTGGTTGGTGAATTTATAATTGCCTTTATTTTCTTATCAAGTAAAGTTGGCAGCTTTAAGTAATCCTTGTAAATTAGTTGCTTAAGTCCGATACTGGTTAGTATCGGACTAATCTTTCGATTCGAAAATTAATATGCTCTTACTAATAACTATTATTATTTTCAATATTTTATTGCGAGAATACTAAAGCAAAGTAATACCAAATTTCAAAAATATTGTTTTTGATTGGGATACCTTTGCATGAAGCTGCTCATTATTTTATAGCCCGATTAACTCTAAGGAAAATTGTACACTGTAAGTTCATACCAAATTTTAATATGTCCCCACCTGCCTATGTTATATATAATAACGGCTCTTCAATTTTGAGGTAAGTGATTTCGTTGTAGTGGCAAAGAGCATTGTGGCGGGAATCAATATAGGGATTGCCCGCACCATTTTGCCGTCGAGCCATCAGATGAATCTAAAAAGTAAAATGCAGTGTTTAATTTTATCTTTTACTTGTTAAATTTCGGAAGTAAAACATCCCCTTCTACCTAGAAAAATCTTTTTAATTAATAGAGTCTAATTTCCCAAGATTCTATTTTATAGTTGATTTAACATAATATTTAAATTGCATAAATGGGCATTTACACAAGTTATTTTAAGATGTATAAATGTACAGTGCTTATGTATTCGTATGAATTTAAATTATGAACAGCAGATTGGAAAAGATTATCGATTTAAAACAGCCTCAATTACTGGCTACCAAGGTTAATCAAAAATTAAATGAGATTTATGTAAACCCTGAATGTCCGATATTCAATTATGTCAACTCTTTGGCGGCGGATACATCCAAAGAGACCGTCACTCGATGCTTGCAAGCGATTGCAAAACATACTGGCTACGCAGATTTTTATGAAATTAATTGGGCAGAAATTACTTCAACTGATTTAAATAGCCTTATCCATAACCTAAAAGCCAAGGAACTATCTCCAAAAACGATTTCATTATATGTATCCGTTGTAAAGGGTGTATGTGAGCATGCCTATTTGTTAGGACAGATTTCTAGATTGCAGCTAGATGGTATTCTAAAAGTGAAAGGAGAAACCGGCTCTAGAATTAAAAAACACCAGGTAATTTCTCGTTCTAGTTTCCAAGGGCTTTTGGAGAGAATAGCAAGCTCAAACCCAACTAATAGAAATAAAATGCTCAGAGATTTGGCGCTTTTTCATATTTTAATTGGTACCGGGTTAAGAAGAAGTGAGTTGGCCACAATAGAAATTTCATCATTAGTCTTAGAGCTTAGTAGCGAAAATAGAGTTACAGTAAATACTCAGTATTTGAAGATTATTGGTAAAGGTAATAAGGAAAGATATGTTGCGATCCACCCTGTTACAAAAATTGCTTTGGAAGACTGGTTGAACGTTCGAGGTATAAAGCCAGGTCCGTTATTTGTCAAAGTGCCACGTAGTGGAAACATTGATGTTGAAAATAGTAACCCTTTAACTGGCAGCGCTATTTATGAACTTTGTAAAAAATATAACACTGTTGCTCCCCATTCTCTAAGGCGATCATACGCGACTTGGCTCGATGAAAAAGGCGTTAAGATAAGCAGAATTAGTAAACTTCTTGGCCATTCTAAAGAAGTTACAACTGCAATGTATATTGTAGATGAAGATTCAAAGGCATTTGAGGATGTGTTGAATAATTTGTTTTAATCTCAAATATTTTGTTCTTGGTTGTCTGTACTGGGTGCAATTTACTGATATATAAGATTTTATTACCTAACAAGATGTGGCAAGGATCAACATAATTTTATTTGTTCATTTTAAATTTATCTTTTTTTGTTAGAATATAAGCTAGTGATCTTGTAAGAACAACCAAACATGGCTGATACATACTTTAAAAATCTAGATGATGACTCAAAGAAAAAATACGTCTCGCAAGTTTTAGAACGATGCAAACAGGTGTGGGGTGTTGATGAGCTACATGAAATTGAAGATGAGAATGGACGTCGAGCTTTAGGGCATAATGCGAGTACTATGAAAATGTGGTTGAGCCGCCCTTCTATGCCATGGGATTTTATTTTAACTACTGCGATTAAAAAAAATGTAAGCCTGGACTATCTTCTTCTGAACATAAATGAAAACACAAGCCTAGAAGATGTTAGACCTGAAGAACTTCTTGAAACTGTAAATAAAGTAGTTGCAAGTTCGTTAGAAGAAAGTGCTGATTACGGAATTATTGACCCTACTTTTGTTCCAACAATTACTAAGAAGATTAAAACGTCATTAGAAGGTGCTTTAACAATTAAAGCCAAACCCTCCAAATCAGCCTAAGCAAAATCAAATTAGCAAGAAAATGGCCAGAAAGACCTTGGCCATTTTTAATCCGACTGGCGTAAAAACAGTTTTTCCGAGAAAAGGCTTTTTACTTTAGTGATAAATCTTGGGGCCAAAAATGCACTAAGTAATATCAAGTCGTTTATATTTACAGTAATGGAATAAAAAAAGCCTAAATATGGGTTAAGGGAATTTTGAGTAATATAATTAGCCATTAGGATTAGGTGTAAGACAGAATTTACCAGTAAGACATACATTGTAGTTATGGAAGCGTCTGAGTAGCTTTTTCCTTTTAGTATGAATGGGAACAATAAAGCAATGAGAAGCGCTGTGATGCTATCAAAAAGTGAGAACATCAAGTACATATTAACAATACCATCAATAAAACCACCAGTTTCACTTAAGTATTCAATAGTCATTAAGTAGTCGGTTGATAAATAGGACAATGTAACGAATGCTACTAAACACAAGTGTGAGAATGATGTTTTTTTGAAGTAGGCTTTAATGATAGTTATGCAAAAAACCAAGAACAGTAAACCTGAAAAACTCATCAGGTACTTTAAAAAGAAGTCACTAGCCCCTACAGTAAATAACTCATTGTAGTAGAGTATAAATGCTTTAATGTAATCCATATTAAGCTCTGCGTTTGTAACTAGTTAAACTAACTACATTTTCAGGCTCTATATTTGGTGTATATACAGGGATAAAGCTATTTTTCTGAGGGTAACCCTCGATATCAGCAAGCTCAGCTTTAATTTCTTGAATTCTCTGAAAGACCGCTGCTCGCTCATCATTAACTGGTAAGCCTTTCATGTAAACTTCCAATTGAATTGATTCTTGAACCAATTTTCTGACACGCTGAGCTATTGCAAGGGAGCGAATCGATTCACGCTTTAAGAATGCAGCTAAAGAAATAACCCAAAAAACGAAGCAGAATAACAAGCCCATTAAGGCAACAGGTGATACTCCCACATTAACATCCATCTTTAGCTACTACATCGGGTAATAATAATGTACTGAGAGTTCACCAGCAATAATGCTTTATTATTGCTTTTATATGACTATTTGTTATCTTTCATCTTTTTTCTTGGGCGGAAGAATTCCAGCGCCACGTCCAAGGTTAACAGCTGGTAATTCTTTAATGTTCATCACTTCAATTTCAGTTGATTCAGGCTGAGAAAATGCCATAAAGGTGGCGAAAATAGCATACATATGAAACTCCTTGCGTTAGCCGCACAAAGGAATTTCTACCCTGAGCGGTGCACTTATTTGTTTAAATTGTTCATGAAGTGACATTAAAAAGTCATCAGCTTCATTCAAATTATAAAAAAGCAAGGCTTGTGCCAATCTTTTCCCCGTCTAATATGAAGTAAATAAAGATACGCCTAACAGATCTAAAGGATGACGGAGTAAACATTTCCATTTCCACTTTTAGAATATGCCTACTTGTGTTTTCAGCAAGCATACAAGCTCTCAATATATCCGGGGATAAGATATTAATCATATGAAATAATTATGTTTTTTTACAATACCACTTAAGCTAATATGTTTGGCCTAAAAAAAGCGAAATTTTAATTAAAAACAAACTTAATATGTTCCATTGAAATTTATCATTGAGTGATGTTAATTGGAGGTTCAAATGTTACTCATTAAAAAGAAACAAAGCCCAGTACGCGGGTTATTTTACATTTCACTTTGTATTTCGTTATCTAGTGTAAGTTGCAGCTTGAATTCATACTTTCGATACGGCATGACTTTGCCGCTTGAATTTTACACTCCCTTAATCATTACTTTGATATTGACTCTATTGAGCTCAAAGCAAGGAACTGTCTGTTTCGGCCCAGTTAAATTGTTTAATTCTGGAAAATAGCGCGATTTAAAGAGTGTGATAGCTTAGATTTAAATGCTCGATGTGGAAGACTTACAATGAAAAATAATACAGCACTAATATCAATAATCTTAGCGTGCTTATCTAGCGAAGCTGCAGCAATTATCCCTGGGGATAATACTGCATGTTATCCATTATCATATGATAGAGCTGCAATCAAAAAGCAAATAAAAGTGGATCTTCTTACTACGTATGCGGCCTTAAACACTATAAGTGGAGAGGGAAAACTATTGAATGACACGTACTCAGCTGAACTTAAGAATATAAAAGTGGTATCTACTGAGTTTCAGAATTTTAAATTTTCTTACTCTGAGCATGATGGCCAACTTTGTGGTTCAATAGTAAAAAAGTAATTAATTTAAAATAAGAGGTTAAACATGAAAGAATATTACGTTGTAGAAATTGGTTATAGTGGCGCTGGAGGTGATGTAGCTAAAAGATTTTACATTGGATAAAGATAAAGCTCTTTGGTTTGCTGAGGTATTTTTTACGGGCCTAAAAACATTAGAAAAAGTGTCTGGTTTTATAAAAATTATTGGTTCAGATAAAGCTCTTTCTTTAACGATTTCTAATAATACCCTACCCAATTTTAATAGTATCAAGCTGCCCTTGCCGCATTGTAGCCATTAAGAATTCTATTTACTCACTTATGGGCTTCACGGCCCATTCGAAATCGGCCTAAAAGTGAAAGAAGAAATAGAACTTCCTATGCAGAATACATTTTCTATTCCAGCGGCTCAAATCTTGGCCATTTAGAACGCAAGCATTAAACGGCTAATTCAAAGCTTAAACACTCTGAGGCTTTTTTGACTTTTTTTCATCCCAAGTTTCGAGGACAAATAATGCGAATAGCAAGCCTAGCGTGGCGTGGTTTCAAATTATAAACCTTGCGTCCTTCCCGATGCGCTGAGCAGCTAGCATGCGTTCTAAATGCACCAATGCCTCCCACAATTGACAACATCCCAGAAATAATCCTCTTTATATCATCATCTTGAACTAGTTTAGTGTCAAAGCCTAAATCATCCCTTACTACTTTCCAAACACCTTGGAGATCTTGCTTTTGGGGGAACGTTAATTTTTCATCTTCAATGTATACCTTAAAGATTGACTCTAATATTTTACATGCAGCGGAAACAGCGTCTCGTGGGGCTGAATTTACATTATTTAATGCGCGGTTAAACTCAGCTTCTATTGAGGGATATCACGACCTTTAATTACCTCCAATAATGATTTGCTGGGAGCTGAACTACCGTCCCCCCATTGATAGCTATCTTGAGCTAATTCATCAGATAACTCCATGTATTCTTCAATGATTTTCCCTAGAATTTTAAGTGGAAAATCAGATTCTTCATTAATTCGTCGTAACCAAGCTTGTATTTTTACTTGTTTAGACCCTACAGGCGGTTCACCTGGTGCGTCAGCATACGTAAATAGGTTATCTAATCCAACGTGTGACTCTATTTCATGCAGATTATCTGATAAAACAGCAATAACTGGAGTAGGAATTTTTTGATATGAGCATTACAAATGCTAACAGTTTATCAAGCATTTAGCAGGGTATAAAAGATCCACTGTTATTTTCATCTGGATATCTTGTTTCTAAGAATTAAGGCTACCTTAACTAATAACATTAAAGCTATACCATCATACTAATATCTTTAATCAATACTCACCCACCCATAGTGCCATTGAACAGCCCCGATTGTATTGCGCCCTACTTCAAGAAGATAAAGATAAAAATAAATAAAAGAAAAATTAACCAAAGGACAAAAACGTAGATGCTGAGGTGTATGCTTTATATACAAATAATGGTATGATGGTATAGAATGAAACCACTTAAGTGAATTGCCTATGTCTTTGTATAGTGATGTTGAGTTTGCATTTAACCAATTAGTTAGTGCGACTGAAGCACTTAACCAATTCCTTCATGAATGTGAGGTAATTCATGCTGAATGCTATAAGTTACCAGCTTCAGCTGGTGACATGTCCGATACTAGTGGCTGGGAGTTAGTTACTCCTGAAAAGCATATCGGTTTTACTGCATTAAGTATGGCCACAGGAGCTTTTTCCCGGTTTACACCAGATTATAATCACTCACCTAAATACCCTTTTAGACTACCTGGCTTTATCCAATTGGCGCCAAGTCATTATCAATTAGCTTCACAGCTAGTAGATGCATGTAATTTACAAAAAGTGATCATAAAAGAGCTCATCAACTGTAACAAACTCAACCAAGGTCAAAAGCGAGACCTAATTCAGTCAATTTGTCCTAACGCTATCACCTTGCAAATTTACAGGCTTATCAAAGCTGCTGATGGCCCTGTTAAACGAGTTGGTTTCACTTGGTGTAACAAAAACAGTATGAGAACTATTAACAAAGATGAGTTTCTTACTTATTTAGCCGGCAGTAAAGATAACCCTCCTTCAGGCAAAACTAGATCTGAATGGGCGCCATGGGTTGAAAAAGAAATTGAATTAGTGAAATCAAAACCTGGCGAATTTATCAAGGTGAAAAGACCTTTGCCAATTACACCTAAGCTGAACGTTTCTTTCACTGATGACACTAACACGGTTATGTTTTATGGCCATGTACCTATCATTGTCTTCGGTGATGAGCCTTGTAAGATCTCACCATTAAAGAGTTGTATCAGATCAACAAGTGAAGCTGAACATTACAATTATTTAATCAAAAGACTATATGTAATGAATGAATAAATTCTTAGATTTATTATACACCTGTGAGAGAGTACTTTATCATACTAAAATGGCAGCGATCGCAATCGATACGCAGCCATTCCTAAATCGAAAATGCCCCATTGTAAGTTAACGTAAATACTCTACCACCAGATTCGAGCTAGGTGCGGATATCAATCTTACTTAACTTAAAACGTCTGTTATAACTTATTTCATTATTAAAACTGGTTACTAACTATTCTTAAACATAAGTTCACCAGAGTTAATTAATTCAATCGCCGCGTTTACAATAGTTATGTCAAATTTTGAACCACTGCCTTGTTTTAATATTTCAATTGCTTTGTCAATTCCCGGAGCAAAGCGGTATGGCCTATTGCTCGCCATTGAATCAAGCACGTCTGCAACAGCTACAACACGAGCTTCGAAAATTATATCATTTTCTTTTAACCCTTTCGGGTAGCCAGAGCCGTCTAAGCGTTCATGGTGCTGCTCTACTATTTCTTTAATTGGCCACTTAAAGTTTACATTATGAAAAAATTTACTGCCTGTTATTGGGTGTAGTTTAATTAAAGCGTATTCTTCTTCTAACAATGTAGTGGGTTTAGTTAATATTTCAGCAGGAGTGCTGATTTTTCCCACGTCATGTATTAAGCCACCAATAGATATCCCTTCTATTTGCTCAGCCGGTAAATTTAATTTTTTACCAATGGCTTCTGCTATATAAGCCACACTTCTTCCATGTCCAGCGGTATATGGGTCTCTAGCTTCTAGTGCAGCGATTAGCACATTTATCGTGTGCTTTAACGCATCGCTTTCTGCAATTCGTAACTCATGTTCATTAGTCACATCCAAAATGACACTATTCCAAGTTATAACCCCACCTTCACCTTTTCTAGGTGTTCCGTAACCACGCAACCATTTAGTATCGGTACTGTTATACGGCGTTATTCGCCACTCACATTCCCACTTCGACATATTATTAGCAGAATGTTGAATCGAACTCGTCATCTTTTTAATGTCTTCTGGGTGAATTAAGTCCCAGATAACCTGTGCGTTATTCAATACTTTTTCTGGAGGCACCCCCCAGATAGCTTCGCATGCATCACTAATATATTGAATATTATCATAGCCTTGTTCATCGACATTGTAAGTAAATACTGCCGCTGGCAGATTGTGCGACAAGTCTTCCAAAATTTCATTGGTGTTTGATTTTAAATTCATATATGTATGCGCATTGGTTAAGAGTTAAATTTAAACTAACCTTCAGTTTTAAGGTATTACAACTAAAGCTTTTTTTAATACACTATTATCCTAACAGGAAATATAGTGATTAATCGATAGGGTTCTCAATTGGTAGCTTCCAAAAATATTAAAATATTCCTAATACCCGAATTCAGATAATAAGTGCACCACTCATTGTTAAACGGTGAGAAGAGATCAACTGCCTGTTGGTGGTACTCTGTAATCGCCAAAAAACAAGAGTAGATACCATGAGTTACAAGCAGTTGATCGAAGGGCAAAGATACCAGATTGAGGCCTACTTACGCGAGGGTTTTAGCTATCGAGAGATAGGGAAAAGGCTAAAAGTGAGCCACAGCACTATAAGTCGTGAAGTTAGGCGCAATAGCACGCGAAGTCATTACTTGCCAGAGGTTGCACATTCAAAGGCATGTAAACGAAAACGTCTAGCTGCCAAGTATTCCATACCTGCACTTACAATTACGTTCGTTGAGTTTGGATTAGAGCAAAAATGGAGCCCTGAGCAGATTGCGGGTATAAGCAAAATTATCGGCCATCCTGTGAGTCATGAATGGATTTATGGCTATATTCAAAAAGATAAATTGAGTGGTGGCAAGCTATATAAACATCTGCGACAAGGGCATATACGTTATCGTAAAGGCAGCCGAAGCAAACGTGTCATCATCCCAAATCGTGTTGGCATTGAGCATAGACCCGCGATTGTTAACACTAAGACACGATTTGGTGATTGGGAAGCGGATACCGTACTTGGCAAGCATGGTACGGGAGCAATCGTTAGTTTAGTCGAGCGTACAAGTAAGTTTTACCTGATACGCAAAGTGCCAGCAAAAAGTGCAACGCAAGTGAGCAGAGCAATGATAGGTATGCTGCGGCGCTATCGACGCCATGTTCATACGATAACCGCAGACAACGGGAGTGAGTTTTGTGAACATGAGCATGTTTCAGACAAGCTAAAAACCGACATCTACTTTGCTAACCCCTACTCATCATGGGAAAGAGGGTTAAATGAGAACTTTAATGGCTTGTTGCGTCAATATATTCGCAAAGGCACTGATTTACGAACGGTGACAGATAAGCAAATTGCGCACATAGAAAAGCCCTCAATGCGAGGCCGATAAAATGTCTAGGGTTTAGGCAACCAGCGGTAATATTCGATGAATTACGCAAAGCAGCCTAATTTAATGAGTGGTGCACTTCGGACTTGAATTCGCGGGTCGGTATATCCTACTTAAAAAACACACCAGCCGAAGGCGGTTGAAGAATTTGATAGTTTTAAAACAAAGTTGGCAGTATGCATTAAAAGTACGAATTTGGTTTAGATTTTGGTAACACCTTAAGTTACCGGTTTTCTGCAAGTAACGCGGTTATGGTTGAAGTTAGATTTATCTCTAAGGTAATTGCTAAATCACTAAAACAATTTGGCATTGTACGTAAGAAAAGTTTAACTCTAAGCCCACCTAAACTCTCTCAATCATCTAATGTACTGGCATTTATTGCAGGCTATATTGAAGGTGATGGATGGGTTAGAAAATATTACGAAAGAAATAATAAATGCTTTTGTATTGGCTTATGTAGTGGTTCAAAACAGTTCATCGAATGGGCTCATAATGAAATAAAAAGCCAGCTGGGAATTACTGGATCATTTAGCACCAAACAAAATACAGTATCATTAAAATATTCAAACTCGGCTAGCATTACCTTGTTAGAGCGCTTATATCCTGTCTCTAACCAGAATAGTAAGATTACAAAAGCTTATTCAGAATTGGCATCTATAACTGGCCATGACAAACTTGAAACTTCATCGCGATTAAAATAGAGCTTTGTTCCATCACTTTTCAAAATGTAGCTTTCCAAAGATATTGGGTCTGTTCTTAATGTACCTTTGATATGACATTCAACTGATGTACAGCCTCGTAAAACTAATGTTGTATTTGGGGTACCATCACTGAGAAGAGCAACAACCCTGTTTGTGACGTAGGTATGCAAAAGATAAATTATACCTATAACAGCTATCACCATATTCCAAAAGCTTCTAAGTTCCCTAGATTCCGCCATATTTCGCCTACATTGTATTAATTTAACTCGCCTATTTTTCTAAGCGTACTTTAAATGAGCACTCTCTTTGCAATCTTCAATAAAAAGGCCTTAACAAACAAATCATATATTTGTTAAGGCGCTTTGACACAACAACTTAATCATACATGAGTAATAAACCCACCAGCTAATTTTAAATTACTTCATTGCCTGGGTAACCGCATATGGCGTAGCAACCAACTTCAAATCTTCACCTATTTTGTATCGCATTTTATCAAGATCATCATTGAGCTTATCCAGTGATTCGATATATGGTTTAGCAACAGCCCCTTTTAGTGATACACCTACAGATGAATTTGACTTGATGTTATGAAGCACTTCCTGAAGTACCGTTATTATTTGCTGAGCTACAGCTTCCTGCGCTGTTAATGATAATGTCTTTGCGGCCAACCGAGGGCTTTTTAAAGCGCTTACTAACTCTGTAGCATTTAAATCTGCAATAGCTTGTAGTGCAATTTCATCTGCCGTCTGAGCTACATTCAGTCTTTTATCAATTTTGGC
>CEUX01034826.1_pt1 | contig 27473 bp, 7 predicted proteins | sample 531361 | NCBI WGS metagenome assembly CEUX01 (sample SAMEA2622736, study PRJEB7988) | marine metagenome | isolation source: saline water (ENVO:00002010), including
GAAGGTTCCAATTTTTCCGTCTTAATTGATACTCTAGCGTATAATACTTACATTACAGCATTTAACTCCAATATGGTAGTTAATGAGTCTTTCTTAGATTCAGCAACTGTCAGAGAAAACGTTGTTTCGTTAGCAAGAAATATAGGTTATGTACCACGTTCTAAAACTGCTGCAAAGGCAGAAATAAACATACAATTTACTAATTTATTAAATCCTGATGATAATGATAACCCATATGCTTCAGTTTTTTTGAAAGAGGGGTTAATATGTACTGGTACAAAGGAAGATAGTACTTATAGTTTTTCTATTCCTCAAGATATAGAAAATTCTAATATTACTAGTGATGGAGTGTTAAATTGGCCCGTAACAGTATATCAAGGTACTTATCTAACTAAAACATTTACTGTTGATGGTTCTTTAGATCAAAGATTTATATTAGATAATTCTGATATTGATACTTCAACTATTGTGATATATGTAAACATACCTACTATTAGTGGTGATTATAGAAGCACTAATTTAGGAAAAGGAACTTTATATACAAAAGTAGATAATATTCTTAATATTAATAAAGATTCTGAAACATATTTAATTCAAGAAGTTCAAGATGAAAAGTGGGAACTTCTATTTGGTGATGGTATTTTTGGTAAAAAGTTAGAAAATGAAACAAAGATAACAGTACAATATATTGTTACTGACGGTTCAGAAGGAAATGGACCTGGTGGAAATGCAGGATCTCAAAATATATTTTCATTTGCAGGTACTCTTGAAAAAGAAAAAGTAGAGTTAGGAGTATCAAGAAGAGAATTATTAACACCAACGATTGATAAGATAACAACTCTCCAACGTGCCAGTAATGGTGGAGATATAGAATCAATCAACTCTATTAAATACTTCGCTCCTAGACTGTATTCATCGCAATATAGAGCAGTTACATCAAGAGATTATGAGTCAATTATACAACAAATTTACCCCAATACTGAGAGTGTATCGGTAGTTGGTGGTGAAGAAATGGATCCACCTCAATTTGGTACAGTTTTTCTTACGATTAAACCAAAAAATGGTGATTTTGTCTCTGATTTTGATAAAGAACAGATACTTTCAGACTTAAAAGGTTATTCTTTGACTGGAATTAATCAAAAAATTCTAGATTTGAAGGTATTATACATTGAATTAGAAAATTATACTTATTATAATGCAGCTAAAGTTGGAGATGTTGCTGGTTTAAGAGCAAGTGTTGTTGGAGGACTTACTACATATGCAAATTCTCTTGATATTAATAAATTTGGTGGCAGATTCCGCTATAGTAAGGTTTTGAGTGTAATTGACAATATAGATGATGCAATAACCTCTAATATTACCAGAGTTAAAATTAGAAGAAACTTAAATTCCCTAATTAATCAAAATGCACAATATGAATTATGTTTTGGTAATGAATTTAATGTAAAAGAATCTGGGTTAAACATAAAGAGTACTGGATTTAAGATTCAAGGAACTAAGGAAACTGTATATCTATCAGATACTCCTAATGCAGATAAAAAAACAGGTGTTGTTCAAATTATTCGAAAAGATAGAATTGATGGTTCAAAAATAATTGTTGTTGAAGATGCAGGAAATATTGATTATGTTAAGGGTGAGATTATCCTTACTACTATTAACATAACAGATACTGATAGACCTAACAATATTATTGAGGTTCAGGCATTTCCAGAATCGAATGATATTATAGGACTTCAGGATTTATACCTAAAATTTAGCATCGGTGATAGTGCAATAAATATGGTTAAAGACACTATTACTTCAGGAGAACAAATATCTGGTGTCGGATATAAAGTTACTTCAAGTTATACAAACGGAGATTTAATAAGGACGTAATATGATTACAACAGGGATTGATAAAAGGGTTCAAGTACAACAAATAATTGATAATCAACTTCCAGAGTTTGTATTATCTGAAAGCCCAAAAGCTGCTGATTTTCTAAAACAATACTATATTTCACAAGAATATCGTGGCGGTCCCATTGATATTACTGATAATTTAGATCAATATTTAAAATTAGACAATCTAACACCAGAAGTAATAAAAGCAAGAACAAATTTAGGTGTTGGTATATCTGATGGTGATGATAGTATTATTGTTGATAGTACAAAAGGTTTCCCTGATCAATATGGTCTTTTAAAAATAGGTGATGAAATCATCACTTATACTGGAATAGCAGGAAGTACCTTTACAGGTTGTGAACGTGGTTTTAGTGGAATAACATCATATCACTCTATTGATAATCCAAGTGAGTTAGTTTTTTCGGATACTAGTGCTGCTAGTCATGATGAAGGTGCTGTTGTTCAAAACTTAAGTGCCTTATTTTTACAAGAATTTTATAAAAAACTCAAAATTTCTCTTACACCAGGGTTAGAAGGGGTTGATTTTGTATCAAATTTAGATGTTAATAATTTTATAAAAGAAGCAAGAACTTTTTATGAGGCAAAAGGCACTGATGAGTCTTTTAGGATATTATTTAATGTATTATATGGAGTAGATCCAAAAGTTATTGATCTTGAAAATTTTCTAGTAAAACCATCTTCAGCAAAGTATATTAGACGTGAAAGAATAGTTGCTGAATTATTAAGTGGAGATGCATTAAAATTAGAAGGACAAACAATAACCAAATCCAGTGATACTGCAAGTACAGCATCTATATCAGAGGTTGAAAAACTTACAGGAATTACTGGTGTTAGCACAGCAGAATATTTTAATTTAGATATTTTTGTTGGGTATGATGAGCAATCATATGTTACAGGAACATTTGATGTTCCAGGAAAAACTAGAGTAATAGGTAATGTATCTGCTGGTTCGTCTGTTATTACTGTAGATTCTACAATAGGATTCTCTACTTCGGGAACAATTATATCTGGAATTAATACAAATATTGTTTATACTGATAAAACAGTTAATCAGTTTTTGGGTGTAACTTCAATTACTGAAGATATTATATCTGGGCAGAATTTAAGATCTGATGAAATTATCTATGGTTATGAAGATGGAGATATAAACAAAAAGGTTGAATTAAGAATTACTGGAGTATTATCTAAATTCGTTCCATCAGAAGATAATAGATTGTCTTTAGAAGGAGAAACTATTCTTATTAAGGGTGTTGGTGAACCAATTGAAAATAATGCGACAACACGTAAAGAAATTCTAGCAAACTCATGGCAATATAATACATCAACAATATTAGAGATACAGGATAATCAGACTAGCAATCCTTTTATATTAAAAACTTCTATCGATAAAGCGTATTTAAAAGTAGGAGATACTGTTGAAATACTAGAAAGAATTAGTAATCCATTAGCAATAGATCAACAAAAGGTTTTTGTTACAAATAAAAGAGTACTTGAGATAACACCTACTGAAAATAAAGTTAGATTAGAGGTAATTCCTGATTTTGATCCTTCAAAAGATTATGATTTAAGGAGAATTATAAAAAAAGCTTCTAGTAGTGGCGTACCAATTGATCATGGAAATGATACTATATCTGCAGATATTCAAAATACTTATATCGAATCTGATGAATCTTTATATGTTGCTACCAATTCTTTACCATCGTATGAAATTATAGATGAAGCATTTAAAGCTGGTATCAGTACTGCTACTGCAGGTGATACTATACAAGGATATGATACAACTACACTAAAATATTCAATAATATCTTTTGGTTCTGATGTTCCTTTCATTACTGGTGATGCTGTACAATATACACCTGGAACTACCCCATTAACTGGATTAAGAGAAGGTGTTTATTTTGTAAAAAATGTTGATAATGAAACAAGACAAATAAAATTATACTTATCTGCATCTTTTGTAGAAACTGATGGTTTTGAAGAGTTTACTATTCCAACTGTAACAACTTCTCATACATTTACATTATTAAAGCATTATAACAAAACCCTTCAATCTCAAAAAATACTTAAAAAATTTCCAATAAATCCAAATTTAGGTTCTAGTAAAGATGTAGAAACAGTTCCAGGACCAGTTGGAATGTTGATTAATGGTATTGAGATTGAGAATAATAAATCATCTGATGGAATTTATTATGGACAATTAGATAATGTTTCTGTTATAAGTAAAGGAACTAATTATGATGTAGTTAATTTACCAAAATTAGATATTGCTACTAGTATTGGAGTTACAGCATTGGTTCAACCTGTAATTTCAGGTACTCTTACTGAAATACAAGTTGATCCTCAAAATTTTGATATTGAAGATGTTATTAGTATTAAAGTTACTGGTGGTAACAGTGATGAAACTGTATTAAGACCTGTAATTAAAAAGAGAAATAGGGAATTAGAATTTGATGCTAGGATTATAACACAAGGTGGTGGAGTAGACACTGTTAGTGAAACTATTACTTTTATCAACAATCATAATTTAAAAAATGGAGAACCACTCATTTATGATAGAAATGATTATCCTGCTTTAGGTATTGGAACATATGCAGGAAATAATAATCCATTTAATCCTGGTAATGATGAATTAGTTCCTGGTGCTACATATTATCCGCAAGTTCTTGGAATAAGTAGTGTTTTTCTTTATAGAACAGAAAAAGATTATAATGCAGGAATTAATACTATAGGATATACTGCAGCAACTGGTAAAAATATTGGTATTCATAAATTCAAACTCAAGTATTCTAAAAACACTTTAAACTCTGTTTCTATAATAGATGCAGGTGGTACATTTGAAAATAGAAGTGTTTTTGTAAAACCAGAAAAAATATCCACAATTGATTCAATTATTAACTTTAAGAATCATGGATTCTCTGAAGGAGATAAGATAGTATATGGAGGTGGTTCTTCTGCAAATATTGTAGGGCTTGGAACTACAGTACAATACAAAGTAATTAAGCAAAATGATGACTCATTTAGATTAGCCAATGCTGGAATTGCTGGAACGGACAATACAGACTATATTGAAAAGAATTATGTTAAATTTACTTCTTCTGGAACTGGTTTCCAAGAGTTTAAATATCCAACTATTGAAGTTTCAGCTGAAGTAAAATATTCTGTTGATACTTCAGATAAAATTGTATTAACACCTGTTATTCGTGGACATTTAACTGATATAATATTATATGAAGAAGGAACTTCATATGGTTCAGATACTGTTGTAAATTATGAAAATAATCCAGAAATAACAATCAAGAATGGTATAGGTAGAAGGGATAGAGATATTAATCCTGCTCTGACACCGATTATAATAGGTTCAAAAATAGAAAAGGTTAGAATAGATGATGGAGGGGAAGAATACTACTCTACGCCCGAATTAGAGGTAGTTGGAGATGGATCTAGTGCAAGAATAAGAGCTGTTATTGATAAAGATCCAACTTCTGCAACTTATCTAAGAATAGTTGATACTGTAATTCTTAATGGTGGTACTGGATTTACTACAAGTAATACTAGAATTACAGTAACACCATCTGGTAAAAATGCAGTTATTAAGTCAAATATAAGAAGATTATCTTTAAATAATATACAAACACAAAGTCCATATAATAAGAAATATAATGGTAATATCATTGAAGAATCTGAATATGGATTAAGATATTCTGTAGTTGGGTATTCAACTGATATTGGTAATTCTTATTTTGAAAATATAACTACTATACCACCAATTACTAATATCTTTAGAGATTTTGATGGAGGACACTCAAAGATTATTGGGTGGGCTTATGATGGAAATCCAATATATGGTCCGTTTGGATATAGTGATCCTTTTGATACCACCTCTGTTAAGATTTTAAGTCCTAGTTATACTTTAGATGCTTCAAAAGTTTCTAATAGACCTGGAATATCTACATATCCTGCAGGATTCTTCGCTGATGATTATTCATATGATGGTTCTGGTGATTTAGATGAGCACAATGGAAGATATTGTGTAACACCAGAATTTCCAAATGGTGTTTATGCATATTTTGCAGGAATAAATTCTACGACTAATGCACCAGTATTCCCATATTTTATTGGAAATAGTTATAGATCTACACCTGAATCTTTAGATAGAACAGGTTTAATAGATCAAAAGTTTGATTTTAATAATTCTGACTTAGTTAGAAATACATTCCCATATAAGTCTGCTGATAAGTTTACTAAAACTTTCTTTGTAGAATCAGATGATATTGTTTCTCAATCAGCAATTGTTGATGCAGTAACTCAGGGAGAAGTAGAAAGTGTTGAAATTGTAAAATCTGGAGATAATTATAAAGTTGGTGATGTACTAACTTTTGATGATACTGGAAGTAATGGAAATGGTTTAAGTGCTACTATTGAAACTATTGAGGGACCTGCTTTATCTACAATAGAAACAACTTATAATCAATATAGTGGAATTAAATTTACTTGGAAGGATTCTAAAAAAGTATTAGCACATTTTGATACTCCACATCAATTTGAGGTTGGTGATAAAATTCAGGTTTCTGGATTAACAACAGATATTCAGTATCTTCAAGGAACACATTCAGTTGGTATTACAACAGAAAGTACAATTTTATATAAAGAAGTTGCTGCAAATGGAACAGCAGGAATTATAACAGATATTTTTGTTGGTAGAACTTCTTTAATATCTGTAGGAAGTAGTATAGGTATAGGAACGGAAACTCTTGCAGTTATTAATAAATTTGACGATAGAAATATATTACGAGTTAGAAGAGGTGTTGTAGGAACTGCACATTCATTATCTACAGAAGTTAAATTAAATCCAACTATACTAACATTACCAGTAGAAACTGATAATTTTGATTCTGAAATAGATGATATTGTTTATTTTAATCCTAAACAAGCTCTTGGAATAGGTAGTGATGGAAATACTGGTGTTGGATATACTGCATGGGTTTCTGTTGGTGAAACTGCACGTAATGTTTCAATTCCTGCTCAGAGCATTTACTTGCCAAATCATCCATTTAAAACTGGACAAAAGGTAACATTTTCAAAACCTGCAGGTAAGGCAAATATTGGTGTATCTGATGATGGAACAATTCCTTTGGGATTTAGCATACCTTTAAGTGGAACTTCACAAGATGTTTATGTTATTAATAAATCATCTGATTTTATTGGTATAGTTACTGATATTGATAATATTGGACTTAATACTGAGTCAACTAATGCATCACCAGGTGGTTTATATTTCTTATCTAATGGTGATAGTGATTTTGAATATACCTTCCAATCTAATTTTGAACAAGTAACAGGAAATATTGAAACTATTTCAGCTTTAGTATCTGTTTCAACTAATCATAATTTAATATCTAATGATGTCATTAATTTAACAATTAATGCCAATGAAGCTGTTGGAGTAGGTACTTCAGCATCAGTTATTGTCAAATATAATTCATCTATCAATAAACTATTAATTAATCCAAAGACATTTGGAAAAGTAGGAGTAAATATAGGAACAAATATTATAACCCTTAATGGACATGATACTAAGACTGGTGATAAGGTATATTATAGTCCTACATATAGTTCTATTAGTGGATTAGCAACTGGTGGATATTTTGTTTATAGGGTAGATGATAATAATATTAAATTAGCAAATACTTATCATAATGTTGTAAATTATCCACCAAAAGTTATAAATTTGGTTGGTGTAGGTTCAACTTTTGTTGGGGAAATATCCCTAATAAATCCAAATATTCCTGTTATAAGAAATAATGATTTAGTATTTGACGTTTCTGATTCTTCTTTAGAGGGATATGATTTTAATCTATATTATGACAGTAAATTTAAGAATCAATTTGTATCTACAGGAAGTACAGATTTAATTAGTGTATCTGGTGTTGGAACTATTGGTGTTACAACAACTGCAACTGTTACTTTGAAATATTATGAAGATAATCCAAATTCATTATTTTATAATATAGAAAAAACTGGTTTTATTAGTACATCTGATGTTAGTGTTAAGAATGGTTCTAAAATTACTTACGAATCAAGTAAATATAATGGTGAATATTCTATTACTGGTGTTGGAGACACAACATTTAGTATTTTATTAGATAAAAAACCAGAATCTTTAGTATATGATAATGGTGATACTGATATTTTAAGATATAATACCAATTCAAAATCTAGTACTGGACCAATATCTTCTATTAAAGTTAATTTTGGTGGTGTTGGATATAAGCAGATGCCAAAATTTGTGAGTGTTGCATCTACTGAAGGACAAAATGCTGTAGTCCTACCAAGATCAACTAAAGCAAATAAAATTGAAGATGTTAATATTACAAATATTGGATTTGAATATGCTTCAGATAAAACTTTATCTGCAACAGCAAAAATATCTTCAGTAATTTCATTAAGTGATTATGGTGCTATAGAACCACCAGTAGAAATTATTGATGGTGGTAGAGGATATCAAAGTCCACCTAATTTAGTTGTTGTTGATACTATTAGTAGAGAAATTGCTGAAACTGGATATTTAACTGCTGATGTTTCTCAATCAACACAGGCTATTGATGCTGTTAATGTAGTGTCACCACCTAAAGGATTAAATGTTCCAGAAATTTTTGCTGTTGACAATACAAATGGAGTTTCGATTACAAGAGTAGCGATAGGACATACTACTGTTCAAACTGATAATGCAATTGGAATTGTAACATTTACTTTAGAAACTCCAGTACTTGGATTTTCAACAGATCCATTTATACCTGATGATAAGGTATGGGTTGAGCGAGTTGAGAATGAATATGGAAATACTTTTAACTCTCCTGATAATGGATATAAGTTTTTCCCTGTACTTAATACTTGGGTAACTAAGGTAGGATTGACTAGAAATCCTTTCCAAATGGAGATTAGCCTAATTGGTATTACAACCGAAAATCCAGGCCCTGCTAAAACAACACAAAACTTTGGACAAGTTGTTAATAAAAATAGATATCCAATATTTAAAATTACTCAAAAATCTTCTGTTTTCTCAGAAGGTGAAACTATTCTAGTAAAAGTTAATGATGAATTTATAGACGTTGGAGTTAAATTAGATAGAATTGCTAATGACTATGTTAAATTGAGTGGTAAGTATGAATTAAAGAAAGGTGATAGAATTAAAGGAGTATTTTCTGGTTCAATTGCCACTCTTAATGTATTATATGATAATACTGGTAAGTTTAAAGTAGATTATTCGTCTGAGCAGAATAAAGGATGGTATACTAATGTTGGTAAACTTAATGAAGACTATCAAGTTTTACCAGATAACGATTATTATCAGAATTTATCATATACTATTCAGAGTCCTATTGAATATCAAAAATTATCAAATCCCGTAAATAACTTACTTCATACTAGTGGACTTAAGAATTTTGCTGATACTGGTATTACTTCTTCTACATCTTCTGGATTATCAACAGCAGCAGATGCTACTACTATAACTCGTGATTTATTCTCAGAAAACAGAGTTGATATTATTAAATCTTTTGATTTAGTTACAGATTCTGCACCATTAACAAATCCATTAAGATCGAAATATATTAGATTTGAAAATAAGGAACTTGTAAATTACTTCAAGTGTTCTACAAATAGAGTATTAACTGTAGATGATATTGTATCTTTATTCCGCAATGCAACAAATAATGTAACGAAAGATGGAACTTTACAATTAAACGAATCTTTTGGTAGATTTTTAATACAATCAAAAAATCCAACTACTAAGAAAATTCAATTAACTGAATTATTAACAACAATAGATTTTGTAAATGAAGATGTTTATACTATTCAAAAAGGTGATATATTTGAGACTGCTCCCCTTGTAGATATTATTGGAAATAAGGAAGCAACTACTCCATACGAGTTATTATTCACTCCATTTGATATTTACGGTGATGATATTGATGTAAAAATCTTCCAGAGTGAATTGGGTGCTGGAATTGGTGTTGGAACAACTAGTTTTGGATTTGTTAATTTAACTTCTATAAACCAAAGTGTTAGTGCTGGAACTACTGTAGGTCCTTCAACAAGTACTATAATATCTTCTGGAATTGGAACTATTGATGCATTCTTTACAACAGTTGAATTAAATGATACTTTCTCAAATGAGAATAAGATTGTTGAACTCTATGTAACACATGATGGAACTAACTCATACATTTCAAGTTATGATTTTGATACTAATACAACAAATGCTATTGGTTCCATTACATCAAAAATTGAATCTGGTGTTTTATCTATAAATTATGAAAATGATAGGAGTAATGAAGTATCAGTTAAATCTCATGTTGTGGGATTTGGCACAACAGCAGCTGGTATAGGAACATATAGATTTAAGACTCTTGAACAAAATGATGGGCAAGAAAACACTTTAAGATTACAATCTTCATATAATAGAGTTTCTGCTGCATCAACAATCCTTGAATTTAGTAAAACTGATGTTACTAGTTCTAAGAGTATTATAAGGGTATCTGTTGGTAATACAAGTGCTATACATCAAGTATTAATGGCACATGATGAATCTAACGTATACTACCAGCAGTATCCATTCGTATCTATTGGTACTACTACTGGAATAGGAACATTCTCATCACAACTTAATGGATCTGATTTTGAGTTAGTATTCCATCCAGATTCAGTATTTACTGGTGGAGATGATATACAGGTTCAAACTTATAGTGAAGTAATTAATTCTGAACTTGATTTAATAAATTTAGCACCAGATTTACAATATGGTGCAGGTTTAGAAATAGATTCTTTATCTCTTTTACAATATGATTCATTAAATGGAACTAGGCAAAATAGAAATGAATTTAAATTAACTCATAATGAAAATCCAATTTTTGGTAATTATTTTAATCCTTCAGATGTTGTTGATTTAGCAACAGGAACATTTAATATTTCAAATAATTTCTTCTATAATGACGAGAAATTACTTTATACTCCAGGATCTTCAATAGATGGTATTGGTACTGGACGTTTATTAATGTCTAATGGTAATCCATTACCAGAAGAAGTATATGTAAAAGCTTCAGGAACAAATTCAGATAGTTTCCAATTATCAACTACTAAAGCAGGGGCAGCAGTAACCTTTATTGGACTTGGTACTGGTAATTATCATTTATTGGAGATGTCCAAGAAAAATGAGAAGAGTTTGATTACATTGAATGGTATGGTTCAATCTCCATTGGCATTTACTCCAATTACTGAAACTATTACTAATAACGTAGCAGGACAAGTTGGGTTGACTACTACATTAATTTCTGTTAGTGGAATTTCATCTATTATATTAAATGATGTTTTAAAAATAGATAATGAATATATGAAAGTTACTAATATTGGAGTTGGAACAACCAGTATTGGACCTATAACTGAAAATGGAACACTTAATATATTAGAAGTTGAAAGAGGATTTGTTGGTACTTCTGCATCTACACATGCTGATAATAGTACTTTAAGATTGTATAGAGGTGCTTATAATATTGTGGGTGATAGTGTTTTCTTCACCGAACCTCCTAGTGGTATTGATCAAGGACTAAAAGCTGCTTCTAATAGAGACTCTGGTAGAGCAACTTTCAGTGGAAGAGTTTATTTAAGACAAGATTATTCTACAAATGCTGTATTTGATGATATATCTGGAGAATTTACTGGTATTGGACAAACATTTACAGTAAAAGTTGGTGGTGCAAATACTACTGGTATTGTAACTGGAAGTACTTTTGTAGCATTAAATGGATTATTCCAGTCACCAACTACTGAAAATAATCAACTTAATAATTATGACTTTACAAAAGAAGTTTCTGGCATTACTAGTTTCGTATTCAGTGGAATTACATCTACCAATGGTAATTTAATTGTTGTAGATAACGATCCAAATCAAAATCAATTACCTAGAGGTGGACAAATTATATCTATTGGTTCTAGTGGTGGACTTGGAATTGCTCCTTTAGTTGGTGCATCAGTAACTGCAGTAACTAACTCTGTAGGAAATATTACATCAGTTGGAATAGGTAGTACAGATTATCATGGATCTGGATATACTCTTGATGGAAATATTTCTATTGGAATAACAGATGTGGCATATACTCATAGATTTGTAAGTGCTGGTGCTAATTCAATTACAGTTAATCCTAATGGTATTGGTGTAGTTTCAACATTTACACCTACAGATGCAACATTTAAGTCTGATAGTGGTGAATTAACGTTAATTAAGTCTAGTCATGGACTTATAACTGCTGATACTTACACAGCAACGACTGGAACACATTATAATGGAACTGTAGGTATATTGACTGTTAAACTCAGTGCAACGCCTTCTCCTGCCCTTGCAAATGGACAAATAGTTAGAATATCAAATGAATCACTAACATTTACTTGTAAGGAAGATAATGATGCTACACAGCATTTGTATCCAAGAGTTTCTGATCCTATAGCTGGAAGATATGTACCTATTTCTAACGTAACTGGTGGAGATACATTTGAGATTAACGTTCTTAAGATTGCTGGTGCTCCTTCATCAAATGTTAGTACTCATACATTTGTTTCTGGTATTACTAGTGGTATTAGTAGATCTGCAAATACTGTTGGAATTGCAACTACTTCTATGGCATTTAAATGCTCTAGTGATTATTATAAGAGTATTCAATATTATCCTAGAACAACAGATGAAGCTCATAATGCTACGTTATCTATTAAGTCGGCAACTGATGATTCAATTACAGTGGGTGTTGGATCTGCTGGTGGTGGAGGTACTGGTGCAGTTATAACTGCTACTGTTGTACAAGGAAATATTCATACTTATGTAAGTGGATTATCAAGTTCTCTCTTGATGGATAGTACTACTTACTTTAGTCCATATTCAATAGGTGGTTTAGGTAATGCATACGACCCAGTGAGTGGTATTATGACAGTTACTACAACTACTCCACATGGACTTAGTGCTGCAGGATTGCAGACAGCTACAGCAGCAGTATATAACCCACATGTTGGTATTATGACTATTACAACTAATGGTAGTCATGGATATAATACTGGTGATTATGTTAAGATTGCAGAAAATTCTTTAACATTCACCTGTGCAAAGGATAATAATGATAGTACTCATACTTACCCAAGAGCAACAGATCCAATTTTCAATAAGTGGGTACAAATTACTAAGAAGACAGCTACTCAGTTCTCGATTCAAGTTTTAGATTCAGTACCTTCAACTAATACAACAGATCATACATTTGTATCTGGAACTACTAGTGGTATATTGAAAGCAAATAATACAGTTGGAATTGGTACAAGTGCATTTACATTTACTTGTACTCAAGATAGTAATGTTAGTCTGCATTCTTATCCTAGAAAGGATAAAGAGAATCCTGGTTCAGATCCAGCATATAATACAACATTAGGTGTTGAATCTGTTGGTACTACAACTTCATTTACTTTAAATGTTGGAAAATCACCAGCAGGAAGTGGTGGAGCACTGAAATTCTCTATTAGTAGTGCTGGTAAGGGTTATGTTAATCCAAGAATTTTATCACCAGCACCTGTATATGAAAATCTCGATATACTAGGAATATCTAGATTAGGTATTGGATTAACTACAGATACTGGTACTTCATTACAAATGGATATTAATCCTCTTCCTAGTTCTACAACAGGTATTGGATCTATCTCAAATGAGGTTAATTCTTTTGATATTAAGAGAGAAGGATTTGGATTTAAGAGAGGTGATGTATTTACACCTATTGGTATTGTAACAGACAGATATTTCTCTTCACTTCTAACACCTTTAGAATTTACTGTAAATCGTGTATTTACAGATGAATTTGCTTCTTGGAATGTTGGAGAATTTGATTATATTGACTCTATTAAGGATTTACAAGATGGATTTAAAACAAGATTCCCATTAAATTATAATGGAGAATTAGTTTCATTCCAGAAAGATGATGCTGTAGAAATGGATATACAAGCATTACTTCTAATATTTGTTAATGGTGTTTTACAGGTTCCTGGTGAATCTTACACATTTGGTGGAGGAACTACATTTGCCTTTACCGAACCACCTGATACTGATGACACTGTTACTATTTTCTTCTATAAAGGAACTAATAATGTTGATGTTACTTATGTTGATGTTGTTGAAACTTTAAAAGTAGGTGATCAAGTACAGATATTTGGTAATAATGAAAAAGAAAATCAGGAAAAGAGAACTATTAGTGGTATAACAACTACTGATACAATTGAAACTAATTTATATTATGGTAAGGCTATTGATGAAGTTAATCTTAAACCATTAACTTGGATTAAACAAAAAATTGATAAAACAATTAATGGAGAAGTAATTTCTAAAGCAAGACCTTCTATTGAACCATTAATATTCCCAACTGCAAGAGTTATTAGTGATTTCTCAACAACTGATGTTGAAATGTTTGTTGATACTGTGGAATTATTTGATTATGAAGAAGAAGGGAATATGGATGTTATTATTGTTGATGAATCACAAACATTAACAAAAGCTTCCCTTACTGCTACTATCTCTGGTGGTAGTGTTAATGCTATTTCAATTGTTAGTGGAGGAAGTGGATTTAGTACTACTACAGTTCCATTAACAATATCTCCACCAAGAACTAAAATTCAGGTTGGTGTTGCCACAACTGCAACTGCAACGGGAACAATAACTGGTGGAAGTATTACATCAGTTACTATTACAAATCCAGGATTGGGATATACTATTGCACCTCATGTAATTTCACCAGCACCAATAATCCCATCAGAAACTGTTGGTGGTATTACACAAGCAAATGTTGATGGATTCTCTGGAATAGTTACTGGAATAACTACTGCATTTGGAAGTGGTGGTACTGGAACTTTGGCATTGAAGTTCTTCTTGAATAAATCTTCTGGTGATTTCACCGAACTTCAAAATGGATATCCAATTTATGTTTATGATACTAATATAGGAACTGGAGTAACTTCCATATATGCAACTGGAAATGATTCTGTTGTAGGAATAGGTACTACCTTTATTGATAACATATATTATGTAAGTTCAATTAATAGAACTGGATTAAATGCAGACTTTATTGCTAATGTTGATTCTAATTCAAGTATTATTGGAATTGGTACTACTGGTGAAGGTTCTGGTAAGTTCTCTTGGGGTAGATTATCTGGGTTTAGCAGATCTACAACTCCAATATCAATAGGAGTAACTTCTAAGACTATTAATGCTGGATTATCCACTTTCCCAAGAATACAAAGAAGAAATATTGGTATTAGGAACTCTGGTGGAATAAATAAACCAACATAACCCGTATAAATAAAGAAAAAAGCTATAAACGATGGCGGCAATTGTAACAGACCAGTTTAGAATCAATAATGCTAGTAACTTTTTGGGTGATGTTAATGACACCTCAAATTCTTATTATGTGTTTGTAGGTCTATCGAATCCTGGTATAAGTAATGCTTTTGGTAGAGCAGTTGATGATTCTACTTGGAACACATCAACACCAAATCCAACTGATGATTTTAATTATCTGAATCATAGTAAAGATACTATGATTTTTGGTAAAAAGATTACTCCAGATAATATAAGAAGAGTTATTAGAAAAGTAACTTGGACTAGTGGAAATAGATATGAAATATACCGCCATGATTATAATTCTAGTAATGCATCACCTATAACAGATTCTTCTAGATTATACGATGCAAATTACTTTGTAATTAATAAAGATTATAATGTTTATATTTGTATTGATAATGGATCTAGTGGAATTAATACAGAAGGAAATCGTTCTCAAAATGAACCATTATTTACTGGATTAGAACCAACTAGAGCAGCAGGATCCGTAGATGATGGATACATTTGGAAATTCTTATTTTCAGTTGCTCCTAGTGATATTATTAAGTTTGACGCTACTGAGTTTATACCTCTTCCCAATGATTGGAATTCATCTACAGATGCTCAAATAACTGCAGTTAGAGATAATGGTAATGCTGATGTAAATAATAATCAGATTAAAAATGTTTATATTGCCGATCAAGGTAATGGATATGCTGGTAGTGGAGTATCTCAAGAATTTAACATTGTTGGTGATGGAAGTGGTGGTAAAGTTATAGTTGATGTTGTTGGTTCTAAAATAACAGGCACACAAATATCTGTTGGTGGTAAAGGTTACACTTATGGAATGGTAGATTTAACTAGTATTTCATCTGGTGTAGATAGTGATAATAAAGCAAAGTTAATTCCGATCATACCACCTTCAAAAGGACATGGGTATGATTTATATAAAGAATTGGGTGCTGATAGAGTTTTAGTATATGCTAGATTTGATGATTCTACAAAGGATTTTCCAATTGATACTAAATTTGCACAAATTGGTATTGTAAAAAATCCAACATCAATAGGATCTACTCAGGTATTCACCGATAATCAATTCTCTTCTGTTAAATCATTAAATTTAAATAGTTTTGATACTACTCAAAATCTTTCAATTGGTGCGAAAATCCAACAAAGCATAAAGGATGGTGATACAGAAGTTGGTAAAGCATTTGGATATGTAGTTTCGTATGATATCATATCGGAAGATGATACGAATAAGGTTGCTATCTTAAAATATTATCAAGATAGATCATTATACTTTAATCCTACTACAGGTGATCAAACTGATTATACTGATGCTAATAATATTACTGAACGTGGTAATTCATCGGGTACGATTTATGATTTTCAATCCACTTCAGAAAGTGTAGAGGCAGTTATTGGAAGTTGGAATGCTAAAATTAATACTAGTTTCTCTGGTATTACTACAAATCCATCTAGCAATAAAATTGTTGAATTGGGAGTTGAGTTTACAAATGGTATCGCAGCATCTGAGATAAATAATGAGTCTGGTGATATAATCTACTTAGATAATAGAGCATTAATCACTAGAGATTCAAGACAAAAAGAAGACATCAAGGTTATCCTGGAATTTTAAAACATGTCACAGAAAACTAATTTAAATATAAGTCCGTATTATGATAATTTTGATGCGGAAGATAATTTTTACAAGGTATTATTTAGACCAGGAAGACCTGTACAGGCGAGAGAGTTAACTACTCTTCAATCAATATTACAGAATCAAATAGAATCATTTGGTAAACATGTATTTAAGGAAGGTTCTTTAGTTATTCCTGGTAATGTTTCGTATGATGATAGATATTATTCTGTTAAAATAGATTCTGAGCATCTTGGACTTCCAGTTTCTTTATATGCTAATGAATTAAAAGGTAAAAAATTAAAAGGACAGAATACAGGTATAGAAATTATAGTTGATGACTGTAAGTATCCATCAGATTCACCTGATATTACGGATCCAACTTTATTTGTTAAATATTTGACTGCAGATGATAGTAATAAGGATGCGTCATTAGAAGATGGTGAACCTTTAATTGCACAAGAAAGTATTGTTTATGGAAATACTACAATAGATATAGGAGATAGTGTCGCTAATTTAATAGAAACAAATGCATCAGCAGTTGGAAGTGCTGTTAGAATTGCAAATGGTATTTATTTTATTAGAGGAACTTTTGTAGATGTTGCTGCTGATACAATAATTCTAGATCCATATGATAATAATCCAAAATATAGAGTTGGATTAAATATTTTTGAATCAATTATTACTGCAAAAGATGATAATTCATTATATGATAATGCAAAAGGTTTTTCTAATTTTGCTGCTCCAGGTGCAGATAGATTAAAAATTACTACTACGTTAGCTAAAAAATCTTTAAATGATTTTAATGATACTAGTTTTGTTGAATTAATTAGATTAGATGATGGTGAAGTTAAAAAATTAATTGATACTTCACAATATAGCTACATCATGGATATGTTAGCTCAAAGAACATATGAAGAGTCTGGTAATTATGCTTTAGGTAATATAAATGTTAATATAAATGATTCTTTAGATAATGGCGTTGGAAATAATGGTATTTTTAAGTCAGATGAATCAACAAAAGGATATGATGGCACAGGTAGAAATCCAAATACTCCAAGTGATGATTTAGCGGCTGTCAGTATTTCTGCTGGAGTTGCTTATGTTAAAGGAAAAAGAGTTGAGAGATCTGGTGGAGAAATATTAGATTTAGATAAACCAAGAGATAAAGAAGCAGTAGAAACTGCAAAAGTTCCATTTGAGATGGGTTCTTTATTAAGGGTTAACAATGTAAGTGGAACTCCTTTAATTGGAATTAATAATAACAATAATACAGTATATCTTACAAACCAAAGAAAAGAAGCAGTTACACAAGCAGCACTAGAACCTCAAGGAACTGGAATTGGAACAGCAAGAGTATATTCATTTGGATTGAGAAATACCCCTTATGTAAATGGTTCTAGTGAGTGGGATTTATATCTTTATGACGTTCAAACATATACAGAGTTAACAATTAATGAATCTATATCTTTAACAGATTGTCCTATTAGTTCATTTATTAGAGGTGTTAGTAGTGATGCTACTGGATATCTTGCTGGTAATCCAGGTGGTGGAACTTCAGGAACAACTTTATTACTATCTCAAACTTCTGGTACATTTATTGCTGGTGAAAGTATATTAATTAATGAAGTTGATACTTTACCAAGATCTATTAAAAGTTTAAGTCAGTATGGTGTAAATGACATAAAATCAGTTTATCAAGATACTAGTTCTTTTACGGGTATGACTGCTGATTTTGCTGCTGATACTGTATTAAGAGAAACTCCTATTCCAGGATTTAGTCCTACTGCTACTGTTAATGTAGTTCCAAGTGGTACTAACGATTATAAGTCCACACAAGGGACTATAACATCACCTGGTAATACTTTTAGTGGTATTAAGGTTGGAACGATAGTTAAGTATCAAGCAGACCCATTAAGGGGTGCTTCTGCCTATGATAAACCACAATTTAATAAGGTTACTTCGGTTTCTGCAGATTTAAAAACATTGAATGTTGTTCAATGTACTGAAGTTGCAGGAGTTACAACTGGATTTGTTGGAGTTGCTACAGGAGCTCCTCTTTCTATTGTAAGACCTCAAATTGTAGATAATGATAATAGTGGACTTTATACTCCTATAGAAATACCAAATGTTTCTGATGTATCTTTAGAAGATTCTGAATTAGTAATTTCTGCCCAAATAAAAAATAAAACACCTTCTAGTGGTGGATTAACTGTAAACGTATCAGATTTAACTGGTATACAAACTGCATTCTTTAGCAATTTTGATACTCAAAAATATTCTATTAGTTATGAAAATGGAACTATTCAAAAATTAACTAATGAGCAAGTTAATTTTGAAGTAGGTTCAACTAGACTTAGTATTAATGGATTGTCAAATACTGCATGTACAGTAAATGTAACAGTAGAAAAACAGGAAGTTAAAGAGAAAAATAAAGAGTTTGTTCGCAGTAAAACGCTAACTGTAAATAAAACTGCTACTCCTATTACTGGTTCTGCTTCAGCTGATGGTGTTACTGATAATGGTTTAACTCAAAATAAATTCTATGGACTTAGAGTTGAAGATAGAGAAATTTCATTAAATAATTGTGATGTAGTAAATGTTGCGGCTGTTTTGGAATCAAGAGATTCTTCTGCACCAACTTTAGATAAATTAACATTTGTAAGTGGTTTAGGGTTGCAAGATAATGCAATAGTTGGTGAAAGAATTATAGGTTCTGAAACTGATGCAATAGCACAAATTGTATCTAGACCATCCCAACAACAAGTTGAATTTGTTTATTTAAATAGTAGCGAATTTGATACTGGAGAATTAGTTACATTTGAAGAATCCAATATTAAAAGTACTATCCAATCTATAACTTTGGGTAATTATACTAATATAACTTCTAGGTACGAATTAGATAAAGGACAAAGGGAGCAATTCTACGATTATTCAAGATTAGTTAGAAAGAGAAATCTTCCTGCACCGTCTAGACAATTATTAGTAATTTACAATTACTACAATGTTGATGCAAGTGATACTGGAGATGTTTATACTGTTAATTCGTATGATAAAGACAGATTTTCAAATGATGTACCTCATTTTGCAAATGGTATAAGAGCAACTGATACTCTTGACTTTAGACCAAGATTATCTGAATTTGCTGCTGTCGATAAGTCTCCATTTGCATGGACTACTAGAAACTTTGGTTCTGCAGGAGCAACATCTAGTGTTGTAGTATCTCCTGAAGGTGATAGTAAAATAGGTTATAGTTATTATCTACCAAGAATTGATAAAGTAATTCTTACTGCGTTACCTGCTACTGCAGATAAGTATGGTGAATATTCCATTATAAAGGGTTCATCATCTTTAACTCCACATGAACCAGCATTAATTGATGATTCAATGCATATTGCTACAATTGATATGCCAGCTTATCTTTATAATGCATCTGATGCAAAAATATCTCTTGTAGAAAATAAGAGATATACTATGAGAGATATTGGTAAGATAGATGATAGAGTATCTAATTTAGAGGTTGTTACTAGTTTAACTTTGCTTGAACTTGATACTAAGAGTTTCCAAGTTAGAGATGCAGTTGGTGATAGATTTAAATCTGGATTCTTTGTTGATGATTTTAAAGATACTAAACGTATGGATAGAACAAATCCAGATAATAAGATTAGTATTGATAGTGTAAATGCTGAGATGGTTGTTCCATTAGATAGATTTACAAACAAACCAGAATTAGGATTAGATACATCAATAAATGTAGACACTGCTGACTTTTCACAAAATTTACAATTATTAGATCCAAATATTGTAAAAACTGGTGATTTAATTACATTGAAATATGATGATGTTGCTTGGATTGAAAATACTCAAGCAAGTAGAGTTGAAAATATTAATCCATTTAATGTTGTTATATTTAGAGGTAGGATTACTCTAAATCCATCTTCAGATAACTGGACAGAAACAAAAACTACTGATAAAGATGATGTTATTTTATTAGGTGATCCAGAAGATGTGGGAACTAGTACTGAAACAGTACAAACTGGATCTCAACAATTACCATTTATGAGATCTAGAAATGTTGGAATTAAAGCACATGGATTAAAACCATTAATACAATACTATCCATTCCTTGATGGAAGAAGTGGTATTGATATAGTTCCTAAATTAATTGAAATAACTATGCAATCTGGTTCATTCCGAATTGGAGAGATGGTTAAAGGTTTTGGAATATCACCAGCAGGTAGCTGTAGATTTAGAGTTGCACAACCAAATCATAGATCTGGTGCATATAATTCACCAACAACTACTTATGGAGTTAATCCATATGAACCTGGAACAGGAATTGCAGCTGCATACACAGAATCTTCTACAGTTTTAAATGTAGATATTGCATCTTTGTGTGAAGAAGCACAAGGTGATTATTATGGATTTATTACTAAAAATATGCAATTAACAGGTGTTGAAAGTGGTGCAATTGCTACAGTTTCTAATGTTAGAATGATTGCAGATAATCTTGGAAATTTAAATGGTGCTTTCTTCGTTAGAAATCCTAATTTGACTCCTGCTCCACCATTAAGATTTAGTAATGGTACTAAGACATTTAAATTAACTTCATCAAATACAAATACACCTCAGGATGCAACACCTGGAAATTCTTTAATAACTGAAGGACAAGCAACTTATACTACTAGTGGTATTTTAAATCTCTTTGAGAGAACAACTACTATTATAAGACCACGCCCAATACCAGAACCAGAATACGCTGATCCATTAGCACAATCCTTCTTTGTTGATGAGAGTGGAGCATTCTTATCGGGATTAGATTTATATTTCTTCTCTAAAGATGATACACAAAGAGTAACAGTTCAAGTAAGAACAGTTGAACTTGGAACCCCAACAAATCAAGTTGTAGCAGACTATGCTCAAGTCGAACTTGATCCTGCAGAATTAGATTCTACTGGAACATCTATTATTAAGACATCTGATGATGCGTCAGTTCCAACAAGAGTAACTTTCCCATCTCCTGTTTATCTAGAAGCAGATAGGGAATATGCAATTGTTCTCTTAGCACCAAATACTCAAAAATATCAAGTTTGGATTGCTAGAATGGGAGAATCTACTATAGAAACTAGAACTTTAGGTGAGGGTAGTCAAGCTATAATATCTAAACAATATATTGGAGGAAGTCTATTTAAGTCCCAAAATGGTACTATTTGGACACCAAGCCAATTTGAAGATCTTAAGTTTACACTTTATAAGTGTTCATTTATAACTGGAACAACAGGTGATTTAACTTTATATAATTCTAGTATTAAAGATAATGCTGAAAATAATAAATTAATCACTAACGCAATAAAATCATATCCAAGAAAACTTAAGGTTCAATTTACTAATACTCCTTATATTACTGATTTCGCAGCATCATATGTACCAGGTAAAAAGGTTTCTGGTTGGGTTGGTGGAACTGCTCCTAGTGTTCCTACTGATGCAGAAGGATACATTGAAAAAATTGGTGGTAGAATAGGAGAGGTTAGTATAACAGGTGTAGGAACTGGATATCCAGCAAGTAAATCTGGTTCAGATCTTACTGGTGTTCAATTTTATTCAATAACTGGTAATGGTTCTGGTGCTGTTGGTGTTGTTACAACAAATGCTTCTGGTGAAATAATTGAAATAGGTGTTGAAGGTGCTACAACAGATGCAGGTTATTGTGTTGGTGATGTTTTAGGTATTACAACTTCATCTTTAGGTTCTACTGCTGCTGATAAAATTGGTTTAGGTGCTAGAATAACAGTTACGGATATGGATGTTGCCAATGTACTATATCTTACTAATGTTCAGGGAGATTCCTTTAATGGTGGTAATTGGTTGATTCAATATGAATCGGATGGAACCACAACTACACTTGGTGCTGCAACTACAACAATTACAAGTTCAGAGCAATTTGGAGCATTATATAGTGGTAATGTAATGGAAATCCAGCAGTACAATCACAGTATGACTGCTGATACGAATAGAGTTAGTCTTAAAGGTATTGAACCAAATAGTGTTCCTGTTAATCTTACGAGTGCTTTAACTTCCACTGATACTACAATTAGTGTAAGTACAGCAACATTTAGTAAAGCAGAAGGAATATCAACCTCTACAGGATATGTTCAGATAGGTAAAGAAGTTATATATTATGATGGTATAAGTGTTGATGCATTAACTATTGGTACAAGAGGATTTGGTGGAACCCCTGTTAGTAACCATACGGCAAATACTCCAGTATTTCCATATGAATTTAATGGATTCTCTTTGGTAGGAATTAATACTACCCATGATATGGTAACTTCTTCTGCATTAAAGGCACAGAAGACGATTGATAGTTATATAATAGAGGCGAAGAGAACTGGTAGAACAAATCTTCCAAATAGAACAGGTGGTAGAGCACAACTTTCCTTTACTGAAGAGGGTTTTGCTGGAGGAAGTTCAATTCAATCTTCTAAAAATTTCCAATATGATGGATTTAGTCCATCGTTTAATGTATTAACTCCTGGAAGTGGAACTGAAATTACATCACAATTAAGATCAGTATCTGGAACTAGTGATGGTGGTAGTGAAGTATCATATAAAGATGAAGGATATACTCCTGTTGAATTTAATCAAGTTAATAGATTATCTACACCTAGATTGCTTGCATCAAAAGTTGATGAAGAATTGAGGTTAACTAATTTACCAAGAAATAAATCAGTTACTTTATTAACAAACTTTAAGTCTTCTGATCCTAATTTATCCCCAGTATTAGATACTCAAAATGGAGCATTTAGATTCTTTAGGAATAGATTAAATAATCCAGTATTAGATTATACTGCAGATTCTAGATCTAATGCATTAACAGGAGATCCACATGCTGCTTGTTATATCTCTCAAAGAGTTAATTTAACAAATCCATCAACTTCCTTAAAAGTATTAATTGGTGCTTATAGGGGACCAACAGCAGATTTTAGAGTTTTATATAGATTGTTTAAACCAGATTCTGCTGAAGTTTATCAATCATATGAGTTATTCCCTGGATATGATAATCTTAGAGATGTTGATATTGAACTTCAAGTTGTTGATCCAGCTAAGAATAGTGGAAGAGCTGATAGATTAGTTCGTGCAAGTAAAGAAAATGAATTCCTAGATTATGAGTTTACTGCCAATAATTTAGACGAATTTACTGGATTCCAAATTAAAGTTGTTATTAGTGGAACTAATGAAGCAGATCCTCCTAGATTTAAAGATTTAAGAGTTATAGCTTTAGCATAATGATACCAGTTGAGGGGCACAAACATCTTTATAGGGATGAGGAATCTGGTGCAATTATAAATTGTGATACTAATTCATATTCTCAATATAAAAAGATAAGAAACCAAAAATTATCTGAAAAAGATGAGATTAAACGTTTGCGATCTGATATTGATGAGATAAAATCTCTTTTACATGAAGTGTTAAATAAAAGATTATAAATATTTAAAAGTATATTGAGTAATAATGGCAGTATATGTATCCAACATTACAATTGAGCAGGGATTTGATTTTGATACATCCTTTCAGTTAGAGGATACTCGAACTAATGAATTTTTAAATTTAGTAGGTGCAGCTGCATCAGCTCAGCTTAGAAAACATTCTTCAAGCACAACTAAAGTTGCGTTTGCATGTAGTATTTCTCAGCCAGAGAATGGTATTATATCAATTAGTATGTTATCTGCAACTACTGTCAATATAAAACCTGGAAGATATGTATATGATGTAAAGATTTTGAGTTCAGGAAATAAGGAATATAAAGCTGTTGAAGGATCAGCACTAGTTAGAGGTGGAGTAACAAGGTAATGCCAACAATAAACGACAGAATCGGTTCACAAAATGTAATCCGAGTATTATCAAATGCTTCTGCACCACCTTCTCGTGTTAATAACTTATTAGATATTAATGCTGGAAGAAAAGATGATGCTGATTCTACTGGATTACTTTTAATATGGGATAAAACTTCTGAAAAATATATACTGGGTAATGATATTGCTCATGGACTTAATATAACAGGACTTACTACATTTACTAGACTTGAAGCAACAGGTGTTGAATTTAGTGGAGTAACAACAGCAGCAACTCTTAGTGCTACTACTGCACTTTCAATGGGTAGTACTTCGGTTATAAGTGCAGCAAGACAATTACAAAATATTGCATCTTTGGATGCTACAACAACAGCAACTATTGAGTCAGCAATTGTTAATGCACCCAATACGTTTAATGATTTACAGATAACTGGAGTTTCAACCTTTATTGGTAAATCTGGACATGTAGGACTTGCTACTTTTGGTGGTGGTATTGATGTTGTTGCTGGTGTATCAACATTTGCTGGTGCTATAGATGCTAATGCTGGAGTAACTATTACTGGTGGTGTTGGTTTAGTTGCATCGTCAGCAAAAATTTCTGATTTAACTAGTTCAGCAGCAATTATTTTCTCTGGTGTTGACGGTCAATTATTACAAACATCTGGTTTTACTATTAATACTGCAACAAACATTTTGCAGGGAATAAATTTTACTTCTACTCAACAAATAACGGGTAGTAGAGCAAATATTACTGGTGTTACTACATTATCACATGCATCTACAAAAGTTTTTGAAACTATAGGAACTGGTGTTACTGTAACAGGTGATTTATATGTTAGTGGTGATTTACATCTATCTGATGATTTAATATTAGATAATATTACTGGTAACAGTCTTAAAATAACTGGGATTTCAACATTTGATGGTGCTATAGATTCTAATGCTGGTGCTGATATCTCAGGTGGTGTTGGACTTAATGTAGTTGGACATACTGAGTTAGATAATGTAAATATATCTGGTGTTACCACACATCAACAAGATGTAAAATTCCCTGGTGCAGCATATGATGTTCAATGGGATCAAGCAACAAGTAAATTTAAGTTTGATGATAGTGCTCAATGTGTATTTGGTAGTGCTTCAGGTGGAGATTTAAAAATATATCATGCTAGTGGTAATAGTACTATAAAGAATGAAACTGGACAATTTAGAATTGCTGGTAACGATTTAAGATTACAATCTCAAGATAGTAGTGAAGATTATCTTTTAGCAGTTGATGGTGGATCTGTATCCATATTCTTTAATGATGTAAAACGACTAGAAACTTCTTCTTCTGGTGTTAATATTACTGATACTTTAAATGTAGCAGGTGTTTCTACATTTGTTGGAGTATCTACTTTCAGTGGAGATGTTTATGTTGGTGGAGATTTATATCTAAAAGATGATTTAGTATTAGATAATATTACTGGTTCAAGTCTTAAAATATCTGGTATATCAACATTTGATGGTGCTATAGATGCTAATGCTGGTGCTGATATCTCTGGTGGTGTAGGTTTAAATGTAGTTGGACATACTGAGTTAGATAATCTAAATGTATCAGGTGTATCAACATTTGCTGCTCTCTTAGATGCTAATCTTGGATTAAATGTATCTGGTGGAACAGGTTTTGTTGCATCAACTGCTAAGATTTCAGATTTAACATCAGGTAGAGTTGTTTATTCTGGAGCAAGTGGAGAACTTCAAGACAGTGCTAATTTAACTTTCGACGGTACTGAATTATCAGCAGGATTAATTGATGGGGGATCGTATTAATGGCAAAACCAACCACTAAACAAGAACTGATAGATTTTTGTTTAAGAAAATTAGGAGCTCCTGTTTTGGAGATTAATGTTGATGATGAGCAATTAGATGATTTAGCAGATGATGCTATTCAATTATTTAATGAACGTCATTTTGATGGTGTTGAGAGAATGTATCTCAAATATAAATTAACTGCTGATGATGTAAGTCGTGGACAAGCAAAGGCAACTACTGGTGTTGGTATTGTAACTACTACTGCTACTTCTGTGGATAGTGGAAGTGGAACCTTTACTTCAAGTTGGTATGAAAATTCTAATTTTATTCAAGTTCCAGATTCAGTTATTGGTGTAGAAAAGGTATTTAAGTTTGATAATAATACTATTTCCAGTGGAATGTTTAGTTTTAAGTATCAGTTATTTTTAAATGATGTTGCATTTAATCTTGGATATAATGGACTTTTAAATTATTCTATGACAAAAACATATCTTGAAGATATTGATTATTTAATGACAACTGATAAACAAATAAGATATAATAAAAGACAAGATAGATTATACTTAGATATTGATTGGAAAGATGAAGATGCTGGTGATTATATTATTCTTGATTGTTATAGAGCATTAGATCCAGCATCATTTAGTGGTGTTTATAATGATAGTTTTTTAAAAAGATATTTAACAGCAACAATCAAAAAACAGTGGGGACAAAATTTAATTAAGTTCCAAGGAGTTAAACTTCCTGGTGGAATAGAGTTAAATGGAAGACAATTATATGATGATGGTGATAGGGACATAGAGGCAATCTTATCTAAAATGTCAACTGATTATGAAATGCCACCTCTTGATATGATAGGTTGATAAAAAATGCCATTAAATTCTTATTTTTTACA
>CEUX01035971.1_pt1 | contig 27396 bp, 14 predicted proteins | sample 531361 | NCBI WGS metagenome assembly CEUX01 (sample SAMEA2622736, study PRJEB7988) | marine metagenome | isolation source: saline water (ENVO:00002010), including
GGAATATATCAAGGTACTGAAGTATCTGTTAAGAGAGCTTTTGGTTTAACGCATAAAACCGATCCAATATTTACAAAAGCTTTTGATGGATCTGCTACTAACATTGTTAGTATAAGTGCAAATACTATTCAATTAACTAATCATTTCTTTACGACTGGTGAAGAAGTTGGATATGCATTTACTAGTATTGCTGGAGGAATTTCTTCTGCAATTGGTATTGGGTCAACAGATTTCCCATCAGTTGGTGTAGGAACAACTGATTTACTACCATCTTCCGTTTTTGTAATTAAAGTAGATGATAAAAAGATTAAACTTGCATCAACTGCTGCAAATGCATTAAAAGCAGTTCCATTAGAATTAGATTTAACTTCTGTTGGAATAGGAACTAGTCATAGTTTTGTCTCTAAAAATCCAAATGAGAAGGTATTAGTAACTATCGATAATATGATACAATCTCCAATTGCTGGAGCAGCTGTATCTACAACTTTAGCAACACTAGCTCCACTTGGAGACGATATAGTTTATTTTGCAGGAATTACTTCATTCTTTGGTGCAGATTATATTAAGGTTGACGACGAAGTTATGAAAATACTTTCTGTTGGTGTTGGTGCTACTAATGCTATTAAGGTAAATCGTGGTTGGTTAGGAACTAAACCTATAGCTCATCCTTCAGGATCCTTAGTTAAAAAGATTAGAGGTGATTATAATATTTTAGATAATACAATTCACTTTATTGAAGCACCTAATGGTGGAAATCCAATTGCTACAACAACAAATCCACCTTCCTTTAGAGATTGGACTGGTATTACAACTTCTTCTAGTTTTCAAGGAAGAGTATTTACTAGATCTGGAGCTGTTGGGGCATCTACACACACTTATGCTAAAAATTACTTATATGATGATATATCACCTGGTTTTGATGGGCAAACAAAAGACTTTGACTTAACAGTAGGTGGACAGAATGTTACTGGTGTTGCTACAAATAATGCAATACTTATGATTAATGGAATATTCCAAGGCCCAACTTCAGATTATAATTATACATTTACTGAAGAATCTAATACTGGAATTTCATCTATTAGATTTACTGGAACAGCAAGTTCAGTTTCTTATGATCCAAATAATGCAAATATCCCTGTTGGTGGAGTAATTGTTTCTGTAGCAACTACAGAAGGTTTTGGATATCAACCATTAGTATCTGCTGGTGGTACAGCAATTGTTTCTACTGCTGGTACTATTACATCAGTAAGTATTGGTAATACTGGTTCTGGATATAGATCGGGTATTCAAACAGTTAATGTTGCAATTAGAACAGAAAGTATAAATGCTGGTGGTATTACTACTATAGGTGTTGCTGCAGTATCAGACGGTCATGTAACTGGAGTTACAATTCAAAATCCTCAGTTCTTCTATAAACCAAGAAATATTATTAATGTTGGATATAGTTCGGTAACTGGTATATCTACAATCACTACATCTACAACACATGGGCTAAATATTGGTGATGAAGTTGTTCTTTCTGGAATAGCATTTACTTGTGATTATGCGGCCGCAGTTGGGATTCAAAGTGCAGTATATAATAATACTACTGGTATTATGACAGTTACAACTTCATCTGCTCATGGATTATCAACTACTGGCAAATCCAGCAATGTAGTTTTAACTGGATTAGCAATGACATGTGGATTGGGTGCAACTGTCAACCACATCTATCCAAGAAATAAGGATGTGTTTTATGATACAGCTATTTCTGTTGCATCTACAACTTCTACAAGTATTACTTTAAATGTAACTGCTGCTAATGAAAAAGATCAATATACACATACGTTTGTTGGTGCTGCAAGTAGTGCAATTATCGCTGGAGGGTTCTATTCCCATTCCTTTAGATATGCCACCTCTAACGCTGTTACAACGGGCGTAGGGACGCAATTTACTCCTACTGATGCTACATATGATCCTACAACTGGTAATTTAGTACTAACGATTGTTGGTCATGGATTGGGTACTAATGATACTGTTGGTATTGGTACAAGTTCTATTGTATTTGCATGTGAAATGGATCAATATGGTAGTAATCATGGATATCCTCGTTCTACCGATCCTATAGCTGGAATTAATACTGCTATTACTTCTGCAACATCAGATACTATAACAATTAAGGTTGGTACTTCAGTTACAGCATTCTATGATGTTAGTGCTGCTACTTATGATGCTACTACTGGAGATTTAACATTAACAATTGGATCCCATACATTACTACCAGGAAAGAGCATTAAAATTGCAAAAGAATCTTTAAGGTTTACTTGTTCTAAGGATAGTAATGCAACTCAGCACAGATATCCAAGAGCAGGTGATCCTAAGTATGATGGAATGCAAGTTGTTGGTGTTGCCAGCGATACTCAATTTACGGTAAATGTTGGAACTTCTACTGTTGCTACTAATTACATAAGTGGTGGAATTGCACAACCTGCTATTATTGCTCCAAGAGCTAATAATAATTCAGCAACTGGTCAGGATTTAGCTTATGCAGGTACTTCTGTCATAAGAGTTTTGGCTAATAATAAATTTGAAGTTAATACTGGAGTATCTACAAGACCTCATAATTATTCTAGAGGTGGAAGAATTGATAAGATAATGGAAGTTGTATTTGATGATCCTCTTTCTTATACAAATATTCCACTAGAGTATGCATCTGATTCTCCTTCGTCTAGCGGTGGAGTTCAAGCAAAAATTGATGTTGTTGTTGGTCAGGGATCAAGTGTTATTGATTTTGAAATAACAAATACTGGATATGGATATGAAGTAGGTCATGTATTAACAATTCCTACTGGAGGAGCAACTGGCATTCCTACAACATCTAGCTCTAGTTTTAGAGAGTTCCAAGTAACTATAGATGATGTTGATACTGATAAATTTACTGCATGGTCAGTTGGAGAACTTCAAGTTCTTGATGATTTTTCAACCCTATTTGATGGGGAAAGAAAAATGTTCCCAATAAGTGATGATGGAGAAAGAATAACCCTTCAAGCTAAAAAAGGATCTCTTGTGAATGTTGAAGATTGTACTTTAGTATTCCTTAATGATATTCTTCAATTACCTGGTAGTGCATATTATCTTTCAGGTGGAAGTAATATAACATTTTCTGAAGCACCAAAATCAGGAGATACAGTTAAATTATTATTCTATAGAGGAACAAGTGGTATAGATGTTAGGGATGTTGAGGTTATTGATACTGTTAAAATTGGTGATACATTAACAATTGGTCAAAATCCTTTACTTGATCAAAATCCACTTAGCATAAAGCAAGATAAATTCTTGCAACAAGATAAGAGAACAGTTACTGAAATTATTTCTGCAAGTTCTGTTAATTCAAATCAATATTTTATGCCTGGATTGAGTTCTAATACTGAGATGTTGAGACCTATCGTATGGTGTAGACAAACTGAGGATAAGTATATTGAAGGAAAATTAGTTACTAAGAAACGTGAAAGATATGAACCTCAGATTCAACCATCTGCTTATATAATAAAGTCTGTTGGTATTGGATCTACTACTATTTTCGTTGATAGTGCTAGACCTTTCTTCAATCCTAAAAATGAGCATACTGTTTCACTTGATTTCCAAAAAGATATTAAAATTATTAATTATGGAGAAAAGGTTTCTGCAGCTGCAACTGCGGTTGTTTCTACAGCAGGGACAATAACTTCTATAGTAATTTCTGAGGGAGGAAAGGGATATCTTAGTGCTCCAGAAGTAAGTATAGAAAATCCAGTTGGAATGGGAACAACTGCTAGGGCTATAGCATCATCTACTATAAGTGGAGGATCAGTCAATACAATTACTGTTGGTATTCAATCTGGTGTTGGATATGCTCAAACTTCACATCCAAATGTATTGATTTCTCCTCCAACATTTGTGACTGAAGAAAACTCTATAGTATCTTATGCTGGCGACTTTGGTATCATTACTGGTATAGGAACTACCTCATTAACAGGTATTGCAACTGGTCTTGTATTTGACTTAGTTATTCCATCAGATTCTGTTCTAAGAAATGCAACTATTACTGATGCTACTACTTCAAGTGGAATAGAAACAGGATTCTACTTTATTGTTAGAAATTCTAATGTTGGTCATGGATTAACTTCTTTAGATGCTTCCAGCAATACAGTAGGTGTTGGAACAACCTTTATTGATAACATATATAGAGCTGCTCATGTAACAACTGGTGTTACTACCGATGCATTGGGCTTTGGTCAAACAACGGTTACTCAGGTCGTAGTAAGTGTAAATAGTTTGAATGGATTAACTGGATTAGGGTTCAGTAATTTCTATGGTGACTATAGTTGGGGTAAATTGCAATTAAATGATAGAAATAAATCTCAATCATATACTGCAGTTACTTCAAATGGTTATACTGGAATTACCACTGGCCCCGTCATTGTTAGAAAGAATCCATTGAAATTCCAAAATTATAGTGTCTAAATAATAAAAAAACTCTGTCAAAATGGCTGCTATTATAACTGACCAGATAAGAATATTAAACGCAAAGAATTTTGTTGCTGGTGTTACAACAACAATTAATTCATATTACACGTTTGTTGGATTGCCAAATCCAACAAGTATTTCTTCTGGTTGGGATGATAATCCACCAACTCCTGTAGATAATTTTAATTCACTTAATGATGTTTGGGATACTATTTTTGCTCTAAAGAAAATAACTTCTGAAGATGTAAAACAAGTAGTAAAGAAATTATCATGGTCTTCTGGTTCAACATACGATTATTATAGGCAAGATTATAGTGTTACAAACACTCCACCAAATTCTAGTGGAACAACTCTATATTCTGCAAATTATTATGTATTGAATACAGATTTCAGAGTTTATGTATGTTTGCAAAATGGAACGACTCCAGAAACTCCTAATGGCAAACCTTCCTTAGATGAACCTACCTTTACAGATTTGGAACCAAGAGCTGCTGGAACCAGTGGTGATGGGTATATCTGGAAATATCTTTATACTATTAAACCGTCAGATATTGTAAAATTTGACTCTACAGAATTTATGCCAGTCCCTAATGATTGGGGTACTAGTTCAGATAATTCCCCAGTGAGAGATAATGCTGTAGATGGTAGTATAAAAGTAGTTGTAATTAAGAATAGGGGTGTTGGTGTAGGTACTGCTAATAGAACTTATACTAAAGTTCCTATTAAGGGGGATGGTACAGAAGCAGAATGTACGGTGGTAATTAATAATGATCAAACAATTGAATCCGTAACTTTATCTAATCAGGGTAAAGATTATACCTATGGAAATGTTGATTTGGATGCTGGTGGAATACCAACGCCAACATCATTACCAACTTTAGATGTTATTATCAGTCCTCAAGGTGGACATGGGAAGGACATCTATAAAGAACTTGGTGCAACTAATGTTCTTTTATATTCTAGAATTGAAAATGATACTGAAAATCCTGATTTTATAACAGGAAATGAATTTGCTAGAATAGGGATTGTTGAAAATCCAAAATCATATGATTCCAATCAAAATCTGACATTAAGTAAAGCTAGTGGATGTAATGCTTTACGTTTGACTGGAGCTGGATATAGTTCTGCTACATTTACAGCAGATACTATAATTACTCAGACAGTTGGTACTGGTGTAACTGCTGCTGGTAAAGTTATTAGTTATGATCAAGTTACTGGGGTATTAAAGTTCTGGCAAGATAGAACTTTATCTGGATTTAATACAGTTGGTACAGCTTTGACTAACCCAACTTATGGATATAACCTAACTAGATTTACTAAAGATACCACTACTGGTGGTAGTTTAACTGTTGTTGGTGGAAGTGTGAATTTAGCAATTCAAACTTCATTTAGCGGTGTTTCAACCTCAATAAATAATAGAACATACTTCTTAGGTCAATCATTTACTGATGGAATTTCAAATCCAGAAGTTGAAAAGTATACAGGTAACATGATCTACGTTGATAATAGACCATCTATCACAAGATCTTCTAATCAAAAAGAAGACATTAAAGTTATATTGCAATTCTAAGTAACTATGGCTCAAACCACAAATTTAAATGTAAGTCCTTATTTTGATGATTTCAGTCCTTCTGATAATTATCATAAGGTACTTTTTAAGCCAGGGTTTCCAGTTCAAGCAAGAGAACTAACTGGATTGCAATCTATTTTGCAAGATCAAATTGAAAAATTTGGTCAACATTTTTTTAAAGAAGGTGCTAAGGTAATACCTGGAAATACTTTTTATACTAGAAGGTATTTTTGTGTTCAATTAGATAGTAGTCATTTAGGAGTACCTCTTTCAAGTTATATTGATCAATTACTAGATAAAAAAATAATTGGATTAACTTCTGGAGTTACAGCAAGAGTTGTTAAAATTTTATCAGCTGAAAAATCTACTAAAGGAAATATAACTCTTTATATTAATTACATTTCTTCAGGTGTTGATAATACAAATCAATCAGAATTTTTAGATGGAGAACTTTTAACATGCACATCTGATATTTCTACTGGCCCAGAAAATAATAATGTTTTTATTCCATCTGGAGAATCCTTTGCTTCTGCAATAGCAACAAATGCAACTGCTATTGGAGCTTCATATTCAATAAGTGAAGGTGTATATTTTATAAGAGGTAATTTTGTTAATGTAGAATCAGAAACTATAATTTTAAGTCAGTATAAAAATAGGCCAAGTCGAAGAATAGGTCTTAGAATTACTGAAGAAATTATTACTGCTGATGAGGATGAGTCTTTATCGGATAATTCAAAGGGATTTAATAATTATGCTGCTCCAGGTGCTGATAGATTAAAAATATCAGTTAGTCTTTTTGCAAAACCATTAGATGATTTTAATGATTCTAATTTCATTGAATTAGCGGTTGTACAGGGTGGAATATTAAAAACAGAGGCAAGAAATACTGAGTATAATTTATTAGCAGATGAATTAGCAAGAAGAACTTATTCGGAATCTGGTGATTATACTGTTAAACCATTCAATATTACAGTAAGAGATTCTTTAAATAATGGATTGGGTAATAATGGACTTTATAAACCAGGAGAGCGTTCTTGGACTGGATCTAGTCCAAAGGAATCTTTAGCTACATATCAAATTGCTCCAGGAAGGGCGTTTGTAAAAGGATATGATGTAGAGACAATAAGCCAAACATATCTTGATTGTCCAAAACCAAGAAGTGGTAAAACTTTAAAAAGTCAAGCAGTAAATTATAATACAGGAACTACATTAACAGTTAATAGAGTTAGTGGTGCTCCTCAAGTTGGTGTTGGAAATACTTATCTGGTTAGTTTAAGAGATCAGAGAGTTGGTACTGCAATTTATACTGCACCTGGTAAAGAAATTGGTGTAGCAAGAGTATATGATTTTGCTTTAGAATCTGGTTCTTATTCTGCAAGTAATGCAAATACGAATGAATGGGATCTTTCTTTATATGATATTCAAACAACAACTGAGATAACATTAAGTGAATCTATTACACTATCTACCCCAACTTTTATAAAAGGAAAATATAGTGGTGCTTCAGGATTTTTAAAATCAGCAGTAAGTAATAGTACTTCATTAGTAATTTATAATTCTAATGGAGAATTCGTACCTAATGAACCGTATACAATTGATGGTATAGAAAATAGTCGAGTTGCAATTGCTGTAACATCTTTTGGTATTTCTGATGTCAAATCAATTTATGGTGGCCCTGATATTACTGCGTCAAATACTGGTGATGTTGGATTTGCAAGAACATTTACTGCAGATACTATTCAAGTAGTATCTTCTGAGATTGGTGATGCAACCTTTACTTTTGATGCTGGTGGTGCAACAGGTATTTCAACAGTTACATCTTCAAATCCTCTATTTCCAGGATCAAACGTAAAAGTTGGAAATCTTCTTGCTTACAGTACTCCAGGAACTGCAACAACAACTAGTTATGCAAGGGTTGTTGCAGTTAATCCTGCTACAGATACTCTTTTTGGTTCATCAGTCCAAGTAGTAGGTGTAACTAGTGTTACTGGAGTAGTTGAGGGTAGAGTTGAAAATTTGGGTGCAGGAAATACATTCACATCTCCTGATTTAAGACTTGTCGAAACTCCTTTGAATGATGCTGTTGATAATACCTTATATACCTCTATGCCTAAGAGGTTAATTGCTGATGTTAAACTTACAGATGCTCAGATAACAATAAGAAGATCATATGATGTAACTCTTGCAAGTGGTAAACTTACTTCCAATCTAAGTGCAGAAACAGATGAAACATTTTTACCTTTTGATGAAGAAAGGTATTCTTTAATTAGAGCTGATGGAGTAACTGAAGAATTAACTTCAGATAAATTTGAATTTCTTATTGGATCTACAAATTTAAATTTCAATAATTTAAGTTATAGTGGATCTGGTATAGAAGCAACATTAGTTGCTACTTTAAAGAAAGCAAAACCAAAAGCAAAAGTAAAACAATTAAATCTTGTAAATTCAGTAGTTGTTGATAAGTCAATTATTTCAGCTTCTGGAACTGGATCTACGACTTTAAATGATGGTTTGACTTTTGGAAATTATGCATATGGTACAAGAGTTCAAGATGAGAATATTTCGTTAAATGCACCTGATGTCATAAAAATTCTTGGTATCTTTGAATCTACTGATACCAACGCAGCATCAGCACCTAAAGCAAATTTAGTATCTATTACTGGTCCTACTGGAAAAACTTCTGATTTAATATTAGGAGAGATGTTTAGGGGTGCTACATCTGGAGCTACTGCTGTAACTACTGAAATTATAACTGATGGTCAAATTTCATATACTCTTGTAACTGATAATAATTTTAAAGAAGGTGAAACTGTATTGTTTGGAGAAAGTAAAGTACAAGCAATTTTAAGAACTAGAACTTCTCCAAGTAGAAATATTTCAGGAAGTTTTACGTTTAATAATGGGCAAAAGGGTACTTTTTATGATCAAGGATTTATTAGTAGAAAAAAAGAAGCCAAAAAACCCATAAAACAATTAAAAGTATATTTCGTAAGTGGTTATTATGAATCATCCGATACGGGGGATGTTACTACTAGAAATTCTTACGATTCCTTTAGTTATACCAATCAAATTCAAACTGTTAATGGAATTAGAAATACAGATTTGATAGATATACGACCAAGAGTTGAAAATCATACAGTTGCTGAAAATACTAGATCTCCATTAGAATTCTATGGAAGAACTTTTGGATCTACTGGAAATTCTGCTGCAAATATTTTAGCTTCAGACGAATCTATAACTACAGATTTTACATATTATTTGGGAAGAATTGATAGAATTTTTCTTACCAAAGCAGGTAGATTTAAAGTTTCATATGGACTTCCTGCAGAAGATCCTAAAAGACCATTGGTTATTGATGATGCTTTAGAAATAGCTACAATTTCATTACCACCATATCTTTTTAATCCAAGTAATGCATCTTTATCTTTCTTAAATCATAAAAGATATAAAATGTCTGATATCAGGCAACTTGAAGAGAGAATTAAAAATCTTGAATACTACAGTTCATTATCATTACTTGAAACTAATACAAGTAATTTGTTTATTCCTGATGCTGATGGAATAAACAGATTTAAATCTGGATTTTTTGTTGATAATTTCACTAGTCTTTTAGCTCAAGAAACTAGCGTAGAGATAAAAAATAGTGTTGATCCAGTAAATAAAGAATTTAGACCAAGACATTATACAAGTTCTATTGATTTACAGGTAGGGCCTGTTGTTGATAATGATGATCTTCAATTTGGACTTCCTGAAGGAAGAAATATTAGGAAATCTGATGGTGGAATAATAACTCTTGATTATAGAGAAGTTGAATGGAAACGCCAATCATTTGGAACTAGAAGTGAGAGTGTTACTCCATATTTGGTTAATTTCTGGACAGGTGTTATAGAATTAACTCCATCAACTGATGTTTGGGTTGATACTGCTAGAATTGAAGCTAAAATTATTGAAAAAGAGGGTAATTTTGCTCAATCTGTAGCATTAGCACAAGGTATCTTTGGTGGATATGATGAGCAGACAGGATTTACTCCAGTATTGTGGCAGGCTTGGGAAACATCTTGGACTGGTACGGATTCTGCAAGTCATTCAACTAATAGAGAAGAAAGAGGAGAATCTAGTTTTAGAAGTGAAAGCGAAGGTGTTGGTGGTGGTGGAAGAATAGATAGAGTTTTTGAAGATACTGTTGTAAATACAGTTCAAGATACATTAACTCAGAATTTTGAAACTGGATCATCAACAAAACAAGGTACTAGATTATTAGTATCAGAAAGTTTTGATAGAGAGTCATTAGGTGATAAAGTTATTAGTCGAGATCTTATTTCCTTTATGAGATCTAGAAATGTTCAATTTGAATCAACTTTAATAAGACCTTTGACGCAAATGTATCCATTCTTTGATGGAGTGGATGTTAGTAACTATTGTACTCCAAAATTACTTGAAATTAGTATGCAATCTGGAGTATTCCAAGTTGGTGAGACTGTTGTTGGTAGAATTAGATCAGCAAATAATGCTGAAACGAATACTGAAGCATCTCCAGGAATAACATTTAGAGTTGCTCAATCTAATCATAGAGAAGGGCCTTTTAATTCTCCAACAAGAGTTTTTAGAATCAATCCTTATACTTCAGCAACATCTGCTTCTTCCATTGAAACATTCTTAGATACTCCAGGAAATGTACAACTTCCAGGATCAGGTGTAGAAATTCCTTCAATATATTCTTCAACTTCATCTATACTTAATGTTGATACATTTGCATTATCTGAGCAAGCTCAGGGAGATTTTAGTGGATATGCTGAAGTTGGAATGTTATTAACAGGACAGACATCAGGTGCTCAAGCAGTTGTTGCTGATCTTAGATTAATAACTGATCCTAGTTCTGCTTGTTTTGGAAGTTTTTATATTCCAAATCCAAATATAACTTTAAATCCTAAGTTTGAAACAGGCCAGAAAACTTTCCAATTAATTGATAATCCAGGAATTAATAGAGGAGGAAATAATACATACGCAGAAGCACAGTATGAAGCTACTGGAACTATTGAAACTATTCAGGAAGAAATTGTTTCTACTAGAAATGCAAGAATTGAAGGTCGTCGTAGTAGTGAGGCTAGAGATGAAAGAAGATTTATTGGTATTGACCAAGCTAGTGAAGTAACGGGAACGAGAACAGAATCTGAAATAGTTTCAGAGGTCTTTATTCCACCCCCACCACCACCTCCTGCTCCGCCACCACCACCTCAAATTATTACTATTGTTGAAACTGTAGTTGAGGAAGTTGAGGTTATTGAGACTGTTGTTGAGACTGTTGTTGAGACTGTAGTTGAAACTGTTTTTGAGACTGTAGTTGAGGAAGTTCAAGTACCTGTACCTGTTGTAACACCTGTACCTGTTATAGTACCTGTTCCAGTACCAGTACCAGTACCTCCAGTACCTGTTCCAGTACCAGTGCCTGTTCCAGTGCCTGTACCTGTTCCAGTACCTACTCCAGTACCTTTCATTCCTGATGAGGACGATGACCCATTAGCACAATCATTTGTTGTTGATGAAGATTCAGGTATATTTGTAACAAGTTGTGATATCTTCTTTGAGCAAAAAGATGAAGAGGAAATTCCTTTGATTTTCCAAATCAGAACTATGCGTCAAGGCTATCCAACTACTACGGTATTGCCTTTCTCTGAAGTTTCTGTTCCACCAGATCAGATAAACTTATCAGCTGATGGTTCTGTTCCTACTAGGATCAATTTCCATTCTCCTGTTTATCTAGAACCCGCAATAGATTATGCCATATGCATGAAGTCAGCTTCAACTGCATATAGAGCATATATTTCTAGGGTTGGTGAAACTGATTTAATTTCTGATGAATTTGTTTCTACTCAACCTACTTTGGGATCTTTATTTAAATCTCAGAATGGTGCTACTTGGGAACCAAGTCAGTGGGAAGATCTTAAGTTTATTTTGTATAGAGCAGAATTTTCTAGAAGAGGAAATTTACAACTTTATAACCCTGCTTTAGCAGCAGGTAATGGTCAAGTTCCTGTATTATTACCAAATTCGATTAATCCAACTTCTAGATCAGTTAGAATTGGTATAGGAAAAACTTTGGCTGGTGGTAGTGCTAATCTTGATTTTGGTACTAACATTACTCAAACTGGATCGAATGCATCAGGTAGATTAATTGGATTTGCAGGTATAGCAACTGATTCAATCAGTGTTGTAAATGCTGGTCTTGGATATACCAATGGAACATTTACTGGAATTGCATTTACTAACATCACTGGAACTGGTAGAGATGCCACTGGTATTGTTACCGTAGCAAATAATATTGTTACTGGTGTTCATATATCTGGTGGTGGTAGTGGCTACAAAGTAGGTGACGTATTGGGTGTTAATGCATTCAAATCAGGTAGAAATGCTAAATTCTCTGTAGTTTCTATTGCTAGTACAAATGAATTAATTCTTGATAATGTTCAGGGTACTTTCAGTGTTGGTGCTGGAAATACAATGTTATATACTAATACTTTAACTGGTATTACTAGTGAATTTAATGGAGTTGCTGGATTAGTTGGTGCAGCAACTGTCGATGTAGTTACTGACAATGATGGTTTACATTTTGAAGTAAATCATAGAAATCATGGAATGTATCATGAACAGAATAGAGTAACTCTATCTGGTGTCGAATCTGACATTACTCCTACAAAATTATCTTCTCCATATCAATCTGGTTCAACAGCATCTATTTCTATTGATGATAGTTCATCATTCTCGACATTTGAGAATGTTGGTGTTGGAACAACCAATCCTGGATATGCGTTAATTGGTGATGAAGTTATTACATACACTTCTGTTGCTTCTGGCTCTTTAGGTGGAATAACAAGAGGTTCTGTTGAAAGTTCTTATCTTACTGGGGAATCAGTTTCTAAATATGAACTTAATGGAGTTTCTTTACGTAGGATTAACACTACTCATTTACTATCTAAGGCATCAGTTTCTAATCCAATATCATTTGATTCTTATAATATTAAGATAGATACTGGAGCAAATGGTATAGGTAGAAGTACTGGTGAGAGTTTCCCTGTGTTGTATTTCAAAGAAACCGAATCAACTGGTGGATTGAATATTAGAGCAACTCAGAATATCCCATATGAAATGATTTCTCCTCAAATTCAAAACATAACTGTTCCTAATACCACTCTTAGTGCTCAAATAAGAACAGTTTCTGGATCTAGCTTGAATGACGGTAGTGGTCAAGGATCAGATACTCCATTCATATACCAAGGTGTGGAATCAGTTTCATTAAATGAAACTAATTACCTTGATTCGCCTAGAGTTATAGCATCTAGGGTAAATGAAACATCTGCTGCTAGTTTATCAACTTTGATTGGTGAAAGATCATTTGGTTTAGAATTAGTGTTAGAAACTACAGATGGTCGTGTATCTCCTGTTGTTGACACACAAAGAATGAATGCGGTATTGGTTTCTAATAGAGTAGATAAACCTATCAGTAATTTCCTTACTGATAATAGGGCAAATACTGTATTTGATGATCCTACAGCATGTCAGTATATTTCTAAAGAAAATACTTTAGAAAATTCTGCTACTTCTATTCAAATTGTTCTTACTGGACATATAAATGAGTATTCTGATATTAGAGCTTTCTATGCTATAAGCGAGACAGAAAACTTTGATCCAGTATTTGTTCCTTTCCCTGGATTTAATAATTTAAATGATAGGGGTGAAATGATTTCTTTGGATAAGAGTGAAGGTAAACCTGATAAATTTGTTTCTCATACACAAGCTTCTGGTTTCTTAACTAGTCAGCTTCAGTATAAAGAATACAAATTTACTGCTAATGAATTGCCATCATTTAAATCATTTAGGATTAAACTCCTTCTTAATTCTACTAATCAGGCATACACACCTAGAGTTAGAGATTTAAGAGTTATTGCACTTGCATAGTATGAAACAGAAAATCAAAGATCATGTAAATTTGATTAGGGATTCTAGTACCAATTTTATAGTTAACACTGATTCATCAGAATATAGTAGTTACATTGAACGTCGAAAGGCGAAAAATAAAGAACATGAAAGAATTGGCCAACTAGAATCCGATTTTGATACTATCAAAAATGAAATAGGTGAGATAAAATCTCTATTAAAGGAATTAGTCAATGGCAACTAAAAAAATTACTTTTGATCCAGATGCTGAAGTTGCATATCCTGTTAATTTAACTATTAACACAGGAGCTAATTTTAAAGCTAATTTTGATATAGTAAGTGTTGCAAATACAGCATTTGATTTTACTGGATATACTGCATCTGGAGCAATGGCAAAAAGCGTTGCTATTGGTGCTTCATATACTACTCCAGCAGCTACTTTTACTGTTGGGTTTACAAGTGCTGCTGATGGTAAATTTTATAGTTCTTTGACTTCTACTCAAACAAGAACTTTGAATGAAGGAAGATATGTATATGATCTTAATATTAAATCAGGAGTTGGTACTGTTTATAGGATTATTGATGGAATGATTTTAGTTAGATCAGGTGTTGCAACCGTCCCATCATAAATATTTTTTAGAGGTATTGTATAAATGGCCCAACCATCTAGCCGACACGAGCTTGTTACTTATTGCAAAAGACAACTGGGAGCACCAGTACTAGAAATCAATGTCGCAGATGAGCAAGTTGATGACCTAGTTGATGATGCTATTCAGTATTTTCAAGAGAGACATTTTGATGGTGTTTCTCAAATGTTTTTAAAATATCAAGTAACACAAGAAGATATAAATCGAGGAAGATCACCTGCAGGAAGCACCCAAGCTGGTATTGTCACTACTACAGCTAGTGCAACTATTGATGGTGCGACAGTAAATTTTAATTGGAAAGAAAATAGTAATTATCTTCAAGTTCCACCTTCAGTTATTGGTGTATCAAAAATATTTCACTTTGATGGAACTAATACTGCAACAAATAACATGTTCAGTATTAAGTATCAATTATTTTTAAATGACATTTATTATTGGGGATCAACAGAGATATTAAATTATGCAATGACCAAGACATATCTTGAAGATATTGATTTTTTATTAACTACTCAGAAACAAATAAGATTTAATCAAAGAATGGATAGATTATATCTTGATGTAGATTGGGGTAGTCTTAAAGAAGGAGATTATATTATTATGGATTGTTATAGAGCTTTAAATCCTAATGATTATTCTAGAGTTTGGAATGATTCATTTTTAAAAAGATATTTAACAGCTCTTGTTAAAAGGCAATGGGGTCAAAATTTAATGAAATTCCAAGGGGTAAAATTGCCAGGTGGAGTTGAATTGAATGGACGGCAAATGTATGATGATGCAGAAAAGGATTTAGAGGTAATTAGGGAACAGATGTCTAATACTTATGAATTACCACCTCTCGACATGATAGGTTAATATAATGGCACTTAATCCATATTTCCAACAAGGTGCTAGTTCAGAGCAAAGTCTAGTACAAGATTTAATCAACGAACAGTTGAGGATGTATGGTGTTGAAGTTCATTATATGCCTCGAAAATATGCTAATACTAGTACTATTATAAGAGAAGTTATAGATTCTAAATTTGATGATGCATATCCCATAGAGGCTTATATTGATAATTTTGATGGGTATGGGGATAATACAGTTGTTTTATCAAAGTTTGGTATTAATGCAACTAATGAATTAACTATTATTATTTCTAAGGAGAGATTTGAGACTTATATTTCTCCTTTGATGAAAAATGAGGAAAATGTAAGATTATCTACAAGACCTAAAGAAGGTGATTTAATTTATCTTCCTTTGGGTGATAGGTTATTTGAAATAAAGTTTGTAGAACATGAAAAACCATTTTATCAACTACAAAAGAATTATGTTTATGAATTAAGATGTGAATTATTCCGCATCGAGGATGAAGTTATTGATACAGGTATTGATGAAATAGATGATACATTAGAACCTATTGAAGGTGCTGATGATTCTACAATTTTGGCAGGAATAGGAATACAGAAGTTAACTCTTGTTGGTACTGCTGTTTCTGTTACAGCATCTACAGGTTTGATGGAAGGTGCTGTACGATTTATTGATATTACAAATAGAGGTTCTTCTTATACTTATAGACCTCAAGTTGCAATATCTTCAGCTCCATCTACGGGAGTGACGGGTATAGCAACCTCTAGGATGCTTGGTGGAATTGTGGTATGTTCTGGTGCTGCTACTCCTGATAGTAATGAGTTTGTAATTCAAAAGGCTTTACTTACAAATCCAGGTAGTGGATATACTACAAATCCAGAAATTAGATTTATTGGTGGTGGAGGTAGTGGAGCTATTGCAACTGCAGGTATTGGATTAACTGGATCTATAGGTATTGTTACAGTATCCTCTGGTAGTGCTGGTTATACTACTGCACCTTTAGTAACATTTTCAACTCCAAAACATGTAGGTGCGGCTGCCACAGCAGTTTTAGATTATCCTGTTGTAGGTGGTGGTGTTAGTGTATTATCTGCTCCTATTAGTGTAGGATCATCTGCATTTTTATTCCCTGGAGGAACTACTGGTGGTGTATTTTATAAACCAGGATCTACACCAACTGTTACTTTTGCATTACCAACAGGAACTGGTAATGTTCCTCAAGCAACTGCAACTCTTGATGATATTGGAACAACTGGTGGAACAGTTTTAAGTGTTGGAATTACCTCTGGTGGTAAGTTTTATGATAGTGCTCCTACTGTTACATTCTCTGCTCCTGCTGCCTCTGGTGCTGCTGCAACGGTTGGTTTAGCAGGTTCTTCTATAGATGCTAGTTCTGTAGCATTTAGCACTACTGGTAGAGCATACACAACAGCTCCAACTGTTGCTATCACTACTTCTGGTACTCAATTAGTTCCTACTCAAGCTGCAGTCGGTATTGTAACTATTCATCCAATTACAGGTGTTGTTACTGCAGTTGGATTTAATTCAACAACAGATGCTTGGTGTGTTGGAACTGGTGCTACTGTTGGTTCTGGATATACTGTTGCACCAACACTCAGTTTCTCAGGATCTACTGCACAGGTAAGAGCAACAGGTACAGCATCTGTATCTGCTGCAGGAACTGTAACTGCTGTTTCTATTGCAAATAGTGGATTTGGATATATTAGTGCTCCTACTATTAGTTTCAGTTCTGCTGGTGGAGCAGATGAAGAATTTAGAGCATTAGGTGTTGCTACTATGAGATATAGTTCCATTAAGGTACAAGGAACTGTTGGTATAGGATCTACTACTATTACAGGAATAGGAACTATTGGTGTAATAGTTGGTGATAGAGTAAGATTAGAAAATGATCATAGTGATACATGGAACTTTATTCCTACTGGAGCATTTGTTTCAGGAATAGGTCAAAGTACAATTATTATGTCTGAGGCTGCTACAAATGTTGGTATCGCAACCTCTGCATTTGAGTTTGGTATTAATAATTGTGGTGTTGTTACTGGTATTGCTGTAACATTTGGTGGTGGTGGATATTTAGAGGCTCCAAGTGTTACTATTCAAAATGATCCATCTATAAAAAACTATGTAGATTTGGTAGTTGGTGTTCATACAGCGAAAGGAATTGCTGTAATTAATTCTTTAGGTGCTGTTACTGGAATTGCATTAACTGACGCAGGATCTAAGTATATTATTGCACCTAATATTACGGTAGAAGAACCATCAGATTCGGGAAGTGGTGATTTTAGATTTAATGAAACAATAACAGGAGGAACTTCTAATACTACTGCAAGAGTAAGAAATTGGAATGCTGCATTAAATGAACTTGATATCTATGATATAGATGGAATATTTAAAGTTGGAGAAACTATTACAGGATCTGAATCTGGAGCTACAAATGTAATTAGAATAACTAATACATCTCCTACTGATGATGGATTTGCTGATAATGATGATTTTGAGACTGAAGCAGATGAAATATTAGATTTTAGTGAAAGGAACCCATTTGGGATTCCCTAAATATAGGATAGTAGGACTGTAAAAATGTTTGAGTATTTTTATAACGAAATATTGAGGAAGACCATTATATCTTTTGGTACTCTTTTTAATGCTTTAGAGATTCAGCATACTGACTCTTCTGATAATACTACAGGTGTTATGAGAGTTCCTCTTGCTTATGGCCCGACACAGAAATTTTTAGCAAGATTAGATCAGTCTCCAGATTTAAATAAATCGACAGCTATTTCTTTACCTAGAATGTCGTTTGAATTTACTGGTCTTACCTATGATCCTTCAAGAAAAGTTACTCAAACTCAACAATTTACGGTAAAAAATCCTTCTGATGGAACAGATGTAAAAAAAGCATATTTACCAGTTCCTTATAATATGCAATTTGAACTTGCTATTATGGCAAAATTAAATGATGATGCATTACAAATTGTAGAACAAATAATACCTTATTTCCAACCTTCTTATAATTTAACAGTTAATTTAGTTAGTAGTATTAAAGAAAAAAGAGATATTCCTATTGTTTTAGAAAATATAACAATGGAAGATGATTATGAAGGAAACTATACTACCCGTAGAGTTCTTCTTTATACTCTTAGATTTACTGCAAAAACATACTTATTTGGCCCAGTTTCCTCTGCTACTAAGGATATTGTTAAGTCTGCAAGAATTAATTATCTTGCTGGTGGTGCTACAAGTGTTGAAAGAGATGTTACCTATAAGGTTACTCCTAGAGCAATCCAGAATTATGATGGAACAGTTCTTACTAATTTAACAGCAGATATTACTTTAACGGATAATGTTATTGAAGTAGATGATGCTAGTGGTATTACTAAAAATACTTATCTTGATATTGAAGATGAAGAAGTTTATGTTACTCTAATTTCAGGTAATAAAATTACTGTTGAAAGAGGAAAGGATAATACAACTGCTGTTGCTCATGTAAGAGGAGCTCCAGTAAAACCAATTACTGCAACTGATGATGCTTTGATAGAATTTGGAGATGACTTTGGTTTTAGTGGAGAAATGATATAATATAATGGAAATGACTAAAGAATTTAATAAACTTGATAAAACATTCAATGTAGAAGTTAGTAATACCCCAGAAGGAGGTTGTGCTACTAGAAAGGATCAACTTACTAATGTTGGTATAAACAGACCTGATAGACTTACTAAAGATGATATTGAAAAAGATTATGAGTATACAAGAGGCAATCTTTATAGTATAATTGAAAAAGGTCAAGAAGCTATTAATGGTGTTCTTGAACTTGCTCAAGAAACAGAAACAGCAAGAGCTTATGAAGTTGCTGGTCAACTTATTAAGAGTGTTTCTGATGCAACTGATAAGTTGATGGATCTTCAGAAGAAATTAAAAGATGTTAATGAAGAGCAAAAGTCTAAAGGACCATCTACTGTAAATAATGCTTTATTCGTTGGGTCAACCGCAGAATTGACTAAACTTTTGAAGTCTCAGAATAGGGATCTGAATAAAGAATAAATAAAATTATATGTGGGGTAATAGTCAGTGGTATTAAAGAAGCCTTCAGATTTTTTTGATAAGAATAATGATAACTCTTCTAAAATTAATAGAGAAGAGGTAATTCCTTCTAAGCAAGAAAAACTAGAAAGTATTGCTGAAAATTTTGGTGCTTTTAAAAATAATTCAAGTAAATTATCTGAGTTTACAGAAACTTTTAATAAATTTAAAGACGGTTTTGATAAAGTTGAAATCTTATCAAAAGGTGTTGAAGAAATAAAAGAGAATATTAAGGGATTAGCTGAAAAGAAAAATCTTGATGAAAGTCTAGCAGCTCATTTATTATATGTTGAAGAGACTCTTGAAGAAATTCAAAATAAGGTAAAGTTAGCAAACTCTAAAACAGTAATAGATGTAAGGGATGAGTTTTTATCTTTATCTGAAGTAGTAAATAATTTTATAGAAGTAGAAACTCCTAGATATAAAAAATTAATTTCAGAATCTGAAGATAGGATTGATGATAGATTTAATGTATTTAAAACTAATATAACTAATGATGTTAGTAATGAAATTTCATCTATTACTGATAGTGTAAAGGGAATAAATGAAGAGAATCTTTTTACGTTAAAAGAAGATGTAGCATCAATAAACGAAAAAGTTAAATCAATATTAGAGAATGATCTTCCTGAATATAAGAGATTTTTTGCTGAAACTGAGCTAAGAACTGAAGATAGAATTGGAGAAAGTGAAAAAGTTGTAGAAGAAAAGATTGAATTAATTGAGAAAAATTATAAAAGTTTACAGGATAATTTAAATAATCATGGTGATAATTTAGAGGAGTCTAAATTAAATGTAAAAGATAATATAGAGAAATTATCAGAAGAAATATCTTCTGACATAGATGTATTAGATCAAAAAATAACTGTTGTTGATCTGGGTCTAACTGATATACAAGAAAAACTTAAAAATAATGATTTAAAAGTAAGTAAGATATTAATAGACGAAGTTAATAAGATTGAAAATTTAATAGGTGAAACTAAGGATCTTTCTAAAATTTTTAAAGACAATTTTAAAAATAGAGAGATTTCTAATGATAAAAAATTAGAAGATTATTCTAATACTCTTAATTCTTTTTCTACAAAAATTGAAGAATTAGAAAATAATTTATCTCAAGGAATATGTGATCTACAGGAAAATCTTGATATTAGTACTACTAAGGAATATGAAAAGTTACAATTTAATGTAGAAGAATTTCAAAATGAATTTACTGATAAATTAACAGATTTAAAAGTTAATTTTACTGTAAATGAAAAACATATTGATAAACTTAGAGATGAGTTTAAAGAATTATTAGAAACACTTAATAATATTGATAATATTGAAGAAAAGAGTAAAGAGCTTAATGCTAATGTAAAAAATTTAGAAGAAGTTTTAGAACAATTTGATCAGAAATCAGTTTTAAAGGAAGGACTTCTTAATGAACCTCCTAATGTAGCACAATCTATTACTGGTAGGCCACCATTATCACCTGAAGTACCTCCTACAAGATCTGATGATGGTACTGATCCATTAACACCATTAAATCAAAGATATGCAACTTTTCAAGATTTAGCAAATCATTATAGATTATTTGTAAATAGAGTTTCTCAACAGTTATCTACCCTTGGTGGTGGTGGTGCTGTTTCATTTGACACTTTAGATGATGTTGGTATTGCGACTTATGGAAGAGGAGATGCACAAGGTATTACTGCAGGTAATGTCTTAATATATGATGAAAATTTAAAAATAATTGGTATTGCTAGTACTGCTTTAGGTGGCGGTGGTGGCGGTGGAGCAAGTATAGCTGGTATTGATACTACAGGTACATCATACTTTAATGATATTATTGCTAGTGGTACTGTAACGGGTAATTTAACGGGTAATGCTACAGGATTAAGTGGTACTCCTAATATTACGGTTGCGGCTATAACTGGTAGTACTGCTACCTTTAGTGGTAATGTATCCGTAGGAGGAACATTAACTTATGAAGATGTAACTAATGTAGATTCTGTTGGAATGATTACGGCAAGAAAGTCCGTACAAGTTGGTGAAAATCTTTCTGTAGTTGGACTAACTACTTTAGGTTCTGCTAATGGAATAGGAACTGTATATGCTGGTTTAGGAAATACAGCTTTATGGGTAGATGGAGATGCTAGAATAATTGGAATATTAACAGTTGGTAGAGAATCTATAACAATTGATGGTGATAATAGTACAATTACTGCTGGTATAGTAACTATTAGCAATTCAAGTGTTACTATTGGTGATAATGTATCTATTACTTCTGGTGCATCTGGTATTAACTCTGCACCAAATGTTTTTTATGTTGCTAAGGATGGTAGTGATTCTAATAATGGAACATCAATTGACAATGCAAAATTAACAATTGCTGGTGCAGTTGGAATTGCAACTTCAGGTTCTACTATTAAAGTTCTTTCTGGTAATTATCAAGAATCTAATCCTATCGAAGTTCCTGCTTTCTGTGCAATTGTAGGTGATGACCAAAGATCCGTAACAGTTACTGGAAGCACAGCACATAAAGATATTTTCCATGTAAGAAAAGGATGTAAACTAGCAAATATGACCTTTAGTGGCCATACTGCCCCTGCAGCTGCAGTAGGTTTTCCAACAACTGAGATTGCTGAGAATGTAGGTGGTGGTAAATGGAAAGGACCATATATTCAAAACTGTACAAGTAATACAACTACAGGAACAGGATTACGTGTTGATGGTGATCAGGCAAGATCTCTAAAAGCAATGAATGTTGATGCTTATACACAATATAATCAAGGAGGTGTCGGTGTTGCTGTTACTAATGGTGGATTTGCTCAATTAGTTTCTTTATTTACTATTTGTTGTAATGAAGCGGTTACTGCAGATAAAGGTGGTCAAGCAGATATTGCAAATAGTAATTGTAGTTTTGGTACTAAAGGTTTAGTAGCAAGAGGAGTGGGTGATTTACAATTTACTGGAATTGTTACTTCATCTGCTGCTATAGCTCAAGATAATGTTACACTTAATGTAGGAATTACAACATCTACCATAACAGGTGTTGCATATACTCACACTACAGGTGAGGCAACAATAACAACTAGTGCTGCTCACAACTTTGCTGTAGGAATGGGGGTAAGTCTTTCTAGTATAGTCTTTAGTTGTACTTATGGAAATAAAACCTATCCACATAAAACACCATATGTATTTGATGTTGAGTCAATACCATCAGCAACTAGTTTTACTGTAAATATTGGAATATCAACTTTAGCTCATACCTATCAATCAGGAGGAACTGCTAAGATTGATGTTGATAGACCTTATGATGGTCAACTTGTTTACTTTGATACTTTATATCAATCAGTTGAAACGATTGCTGTTGGATCTGGTGGAACAGGATATACTTCTACACCAACAGTAACTGTTGCTGCTCCTGCAGGACCAAGTGGAGAAACTGCAACAGCATTTGCAACTCTTGAGGGGGAAACAGTTGCTTCAGTTACTATTATTAGTAGTGGAAGTCAGTATGAATCTACTCCAAGTGTAACAATTTCTGCTCCTAATGTAGGAATCAATACTGCTACAGCTACTGCTAGTATGTCACCAATATATTATACAATAAATAGTTCGACACCAGTAGTATCTGGAATTACTACATTAACCCTTGATACCAATTTACTTAGTACTGTTGGAGTAGGTTCTACAGCATTTTTCTCTCAAGCAAGTAGAATTGTTGCTAGTTCCCATACATTTGAATATGTTGGTTCTGGAAACGATATTACATCTGCTACTCCAAAACGTGGAGGTGTGACAATTCAAGCAAATGAAGTTGTTACTTCAGATGGTGGAAAAGTTCTTTATACAAGTACCGATCAAGCAGGTAATTTTAGAATAGGTGATGGTTTGCAAATTAACCAAGAAACAGGTACAATTAGTGGAAGAGCTTTCAGTAAGAGTTTGTTCTCGGAAATGACACCCTTTATTTTAGCACTTAGTTAAATGGCACAATTAGCACTTAATAAATTTCAAACAGTCACTTTAGATATAACTACAAGTGACCAAACTCCATACACTGCACCTACAGGATATACTTCTATTGTGTTGTATGCTCATGTTACTAATGTGTCTAGTACTGCAGCTACATTCACTATGTCTCATGTTAGAAGTTCTACTACAACTGAGATTATAAAAGATGCTTCAGTTCCACCAGCAGACGCTTATGTTCCTTTGGATGGTAAATTAGTTTTAGAAACAAGTGATTCTGTTAAAATATCAGCAAGTGCAAATAGTAAGTTAAAACTTATTTTAAGTATTTTAGAGACTGCAAACTAATGCCAAAATTATTGAGCCAAGTAAATTTTGCGAACTTAACTGTTGCCAGTTTAACAACTACTAGCACCAGCGAAGTACCTTTGGATGTATTCTCAAAAGAAACTTTTAGATCGGTAAAATATCAAATACAGATAACTCAAGGAAGTGATTATGAAACTGTTGATTTTTTAGTAGTTCATACTGGATCAAATACTTATAATTTAAGTCTTGTTGATGTTAAAACAGGCGATGCTCCATTAGCAAGTTTTGATACTGATATTTCTGGAGATAATGTAAGATTGCTTGTTACTCCAGCAAGTAGTAGTTCTACAACATTTAAAACTATTAGAACTTCTATTAATACTTAAAATGAAGAATTTTAAAAAATTCTTAGAAGAACAACCAACTAATTCTGGAGGAAATCCCCAAGCTTATAGTAATGCAGCGGCTGCAGAAGGTCCAGTAGCTGGATTTGATAGAAGACTTTTTCCTACAGATGATGATTTATTATCTCAAGATTTTCAAACTCCTGCAGAACCTGGATTAAGAAAATGGCAATTGGGAAGTGGTGTATATCCTGTTATGAAAGTATCTCTTAAAAGTAATGAAGGTGATGGGCCATCTATAGATAGTATGGTAGATGCATCAAAAGAATTTGTAAACATGCAAGATGAAAAAACCATGAAGAGAATACGGAAAAATCTTTCTTCTTTTATGGAAGAGGCACAACCAAAAAAATGTTCTGCTGGAAAATATTGGTGTTATACTGATAAGAAATGTAAAAAAATTCCAAGGGGATATCATCTAGGATATAGAGGATACTTGGAACCAGATTCTGAAAATAAAAAAAATGGAAAAAACGGAAACGGCTCTAATGGGCATTCTAATGGTAACGGTTCTAGTAACGGTGGGAGTAGCGGTAACGGAAATGGCAACGGTTCTGGGAACGGCGGTGGAAACGGTGGAGGTGGTGGAGAGTAACTAATTTTTTATTATGAAAATTACTATTGTTGGTGCAGGAAATGCTGGATGTCTTACAGCACTTCATTATGCATTTTTTACTAAGAATAGATCTGATGTTGAAATTGAATTAATTCATAATCCCGAAATTAGCCCTGAGAAGGTAGGACAGGCAACTTTTCCAGATGAACCAAAATTATTATGGGATGCACTGGATTTTACTTTTAGATCTGAAATTCATACTACACCAAAAACTGGTATTTTATATGAAGGTTGGGGTAGAAAGATTGATAAGATATTTCATCCATTTCCTACAGGAAATATAGGAATACATTTTTGCCCTTGTGAACTGCAAAATAATATATTAAAATCTGGACTTTTTAATGTAGTTGAAAGTGATGTATTAGATGTAAATAACATAGATTCAGATTATATTTTTGATTGTAGAGGAAAACCAAATGATTATACGGATTATGGGGAATTAATTAATCCAATTAATTCAGTAATTCTTGCTAAACCAAATTGGGATACTTCAAATACTTTATGGACTAGATCAGTAGCAACTCCTGATGGATGGGCTTTTATAATACCTTCCAATAAAAATTCTCCTTCAATTTCAGGTGCAGTTGGATATCTTTATAATGATAAATGTACACCCAAAGAATATGCTGTACAAAATTTATTAAATATGTTTGATGTTGAAATAACTAATAGTTTTAATTTTAAGAATTATTATGCAAAGAAACCAATAATAGATAATAGAATATTTTTAAATGGTAATAGATTATCTTTTCTAGAACCTTTAGAAGCTACTGCAGTTCATACTTATTTGTATTGGGCAAAAGAATGTTTTGATTTGATATTTAATCTTAAAAATGAAGGATATTATGTAACTTCCATTCATAGAGATAAATTTTTTAACGAAGCACAAAGTCGTTTACAAACACATCTACATCAGATTCAAGACTTTATTCTTTGGCATTATGCTTTTGGTTCAAAATATGATAGTCCGTTTTGGAATTATGCAATGGATTTAGCTAAAAGAACTATAGATGACCCATATTTTCATGATAAAATTACAAAAGCTGCTAATAGTAGTTGGTATGATGTAAAAATAAAAGAAGTTATTGATCAAAAACCAGCATTTGGTCCTTGGAGATCTTCTAGTATTAAATATTGGATAGATGGAGTTTGTTAACAAACTTATAAATAAATAATAGTTCTTATATTGAATTTCTGAAATGGCTAGCGATAAAGATCACGAATATTCAATGGCTAGATCTCAACTTTCTTCTGCACAGAAAGCTGCTAAGAGAATTAAAAAGAAAGTTGGAAAAGGTGAAGGTAATCTTAAAGCATGGGTTCAGTCAAAAATTACAAAAGCTTCTGATTACTTAGATTCTACAGCAGATTATTTGGATAATAAAGATGTGAAGGAAGGGTTTGTACTTTTACCTTTAGATGTTGAAATACCATCATCAATAAGTGAATTTAATTTGGGATTAATGTTTAGGGAAAGTTTGGATGGAAATAGTGGAATGCTTTTTATTTTTGATAATGTTAGTGAAAAATCTTTTCATATGAAAAATACTACTATTCCATTGGATATAGCATTTATAAATGAAAATGGAATAATTGAAAGTATTAAAGAATTGCATCCTTTAAGAACAACACCTATTTCATCTGATGGTAATGTTCTTTATGCGTTGGAAGTCAATAGGGGATGGTTTAATGAAAATAATGTTAAAGTAGGAGATAAAATTCTTGATTGTATTGATGAGAATGTAAAAATTGAAGACGCTAATGGAAATACCGCTTTTGAAGTTATTGATATTATTAAACCAGAAAAACTTCAACCAACAAAATCAAATGTTCATTGGGAAGATTTATCTGAAAAAACTACATATGTTCCAAGGAAGACAGGTCAAATTATTGATGTGTATTTAGCTTGGAGAGGTTCAAATTATATGATTAAGATATTTTTTCCTCAAATTAAAAAACCTTCACGTAAAGAAGTTATTGATCAAATACAAAAAGTATATCCAGGATCTAAATTATGGAATTATGAAATATCAAATTTTGAACCTGGACAACCATTCCTTCAAGTTTCTTAATTAAGGAGAATTATTATGGCAACAGTTGATGACATATATCTTGGTAATCCTAATTTAAAAAAAGCAAATACTCTAGTTGAGTTCACACAGGAACAAATACTTGAGTTTATGGCTTGTAGAAATGATCCTGTTTATTTTGCAAAAAATTATGTACAAATTGTAAGTTTGGATGAAGGTCTTGTACCTTTTCAACCATATGATTTTCAAGAAGAATTAATAAATAAATTCCATACAAATAGATTTAATATTTGTAAGATGCCTCGTCAAACAGGTAAATCTACAACTGTTGTGGCATATCTTCTTCATTATGCTGTATTTAATGATAGTGTAAATATTGGTATTCTTGCAAACAAAGCTGCAACTGCACGGGAACTTCTTGGTAGATTACAAACTGCCTATGAGAATTTACCAAAATGGATGCAACAAGGAATCATATCATGGAATAAAGGTTCATTGGAGTT
>CEUX01030227.1_pt1 | contig 27292 bp, 25 predicted proteins | sample 531361 | NCBI WGS metagenome assembly CEUX01 (sample SAMEA2622736, study PRJEB7988) | marine metagenome | isolation source: saline water (ENVO:00002010), including
TAGCAATTGTTTGGGTGTGGATTTTTAATCATGATTGAAAAAGGTGACAAGATTATGCAGATGCTCCTGTTGAGTCCACATGAAGCAGATCATTTATACAAGAAGGAGAACGGTACATACTATTGGTGTCATCATAGAAAGAGTGGTGACACTTATTCTATACCTGAGATACAGATGGAGATGTTTGAACCTCCACCACCTAAGAAGATAGAAGTAAGTACAGATGCACCACATCACAATATTTTAGAAAAACATTATGGTAAGGACTGGCAACCTGTACCACAAGAAGGACTAGAGGATCACTTTTGAGGTGGTTGACAAGACCTAAATAGTAGTATATACTATGGTCTGGTGAACAATCTAACAATCCACCTAATACGACAAATATGTCATTTTCAAATCTAAAAAAACAGTCTAGACTAGGCAGTTTAACTTCCAAACTCACCAAAGAGATTGAGAAGATGAACAAAACAACCAGTGGCGGTGCTGATGATCGTCTTTGGAAACTAGAAGTAGACAAAGCAGGTAACGGTTATGCTGTAATCCGTTTTCTTCCTGCACCCGAAGGGGAAGAACTACCATGGGCAAAAGTATGGTCACATGCTTTTCAAGGACCAGGTGGTTGGTACATTGAGAACAGCCTCACCACACTAGGTCAGAGTGATCCAGTGTCGGAGTACAATCGTCGCTTATGGAATAGTGGCAGTGATGAAGATAAAGATCAAGCAAGAAAGCAGAAGAGAAAACTCACATATATTGCTAACATATATGTTGTGAAGGATCCTGCAAATCCTACAAACGATGGTAAAGTATTCTTATATAAATTTGGTAAGAAGATCTTTGATAAAATTACTGCAGCAATGCAACCTGAGTTTGAGGATGAGGAAGCAATTGATCCATTTGATTTCTGGCAAGGTGCAAACTTCAAGTTGAAGGCAAAGAACGTAGCAGGTTATCGTAACTACGATTCCTCAGAGTTCACTAAGACTGAAGCATTGCTAGATGATGACGATGCATTGGAAACATTGTGGAAGTCTCAGTATTCACTAGAGGAATTCACAAAGACAGATCAGTTCAAATCATTTGCTGATCTTGAAAAGAGATTGAACAATGTATTGAATCCATCAAGTGCTAGAAAGTCACTTGACCCAGAAACGTTTGATGAGCAAGAGGAAGTTACCCTCAAGTCTCGCAAACAAGTAACCGAGGAGGAGCGTGTCGTAAAGACACCTGTGGCAGCAGGTGCAGCACCATCTAATGAAGATGATGATGCATTATCTTACTTCCAGCGTTTAGCAGAAGAATAAATGTATTATTTTGCAGCAGCAAGCCTCGATCTAAACGAGGCATGGAACCTGTCTTGGGGAGAAGGTATTCAATTTATATTGGTACTTGCTTTTGTATATTGGTTGAAGAAAAGAATTGATTTTCACTTCGCTAAGAAACAGTCCAAGATTGTGTACAAGGTGAAAATTGTAGATGACTCACACATCAGTGTGGATCATGCACATATCGAAGCAATAGACCATGCTCACATCGATGACATCGGTGAGATACATGGTGATGTTGTTACACATCCAAAGAAGTTTTAGCTCAGGCAAATTCGACTTTTGGTTTGAAAAAAGGGCGGAAAAAAACTCCGCAAAAAAATCTCAAAAAGGTTTTTTTGGTGTTATCTTGGGGATAGTATTCTCAAGTTAGCACCTTTTTTCATGCGTCTATTAATATATTGGGAACTATTGGTATATGTCATTATTTCTCTCATATCGGCAAATACGGTTTCTAGGTATTCTGGGCGTATAAGGTATATTGTTCTTTTATCGTCATTTTTATTAATTTCATTTTGATAGTATGAAACGGATGTAACGATATTTGCACCAGATATGGTTTCTATTGCTGCATATCCTTGTCCATTGTCATATGAATATGATAGGGTAAAATTTTCATCTACATGATGTCCTTCTTCTAATAGAAGTAGATCATTCTTTCCTATTATTTTCTTTGTTTCATAATGATGTATTTCTGTTAATTGATCTTGGGAATATTTGTTATCAAGATATCTATTAAAGTCATATTGTGACATTGGCCATTCATCTCGAATATTGATTACATTATTTGCTATTAATACAACCCAATCAAGATTAGAGTCATTATATATTTTCTTTGCAACATTATCTGGTCTATCATCCCCAGTTATAGAGTATTGATCAAATACAGTTGCATTTTGCCAAAAATCATCACGAATTTTAGCACGTTTGAATAAATTCTTTGATTTTACGAAATCAAAGTTAGAATTTCTATCTTCCGTAAATGACGGTAAAAGAATATCGGGAAAATCGTCGAAATATGCCATTTTAGAATCCTGTATCCTCAGTACTTATAGGTTGGAATGGATCTACCTCTGTGTCGAATAAATCTTTGGTTGACCAATCGTCATCAGGAAGAGGTTGCATAAAGGTTTTTGAATCTTTGCGAGTGTCTAATGTTTCTCTGTAATCACTTTCAAATATAGGTGTAAGTTCTGTAAAATTCAGAGTCATTGTACTTCTTATTGGTTGAGATCCTGCTACGGTATCTTCATATGATTGGTAAACATTATCTGGAGCATAGTTTATTTCACATGTTGTAAGTGCACATATTTTATGCATCGGTAAACCTTTTATCCTATCTCTTTCCTTTGTTCTATATCTAAGTCTAAAAACATTTGGTGATCCTAAGAATATAAGATTAGATTCATTCTTTTGTGGTGACATACCTTGTTTGAAGAATCTTTGAATTTTTCTTGTAATAGATGCATCTTGCTCATCGTTTGGTGCAAAATTAAATTGGAAACCAAAAGATCTCAATTTAGGTCCATTGAATAGAAGTTCTAAGTTGGGATTTATTGAAACACCTTGTGCTCTTGATATGAATTGATTTGGGTTTACATTGATGCCTAATCTACCTAGTGCATATTGAGAAATAAATGCTGATAAAAGTTGCCCTGCTGGTTGATCTGTCTTGAATCCACCAGTTCTGACTTGCTCTAGCAATGACCCAAATTCACTTAAAGCTCCACCCATAGCTGCTCCAATTCCATCATCCAACCCTTTAGTTACTACATTTTGTGCAGCAAAAAATGCAGCAGCTTCAACAGCATTTGCTCTTTCACCACTCCAACTAACTCCATTAGAAAAGTTTAGTTGATTTGGGATAGGCATTTTACAAAGACCTATAAAGTCACGTAAATTACTATTTCTATTAAGACCTGTTGCAATTTTACCTAGACTTGTGCCACCTGTAGTTTCTATTTTACCATCTTTACCAACTATCTTTTGTTTTTCAGTACCTAATAGGTCCATTTGAGGTGGTTTATATCTAAATTGTTCTATAACAATATGATCTTGACCACTTTGACCACCACCACCATAAACAGCATCATGTGGATATTTCAAATTTACGATTCCGTCAAATCCAAATGAATATTGAAATTGTTTTGGAACTTCTTTGAATTTATCTTCAATAAGAATTGGTGATATACCTGAAGTTGTGGGGTTTAAATCGCTAGAATCTTTTTTACCATCAGTAGCTATAATTATTTCCTGATTTAAACTTCCTTTATTTGTAATTTGTATTGTTTGATTTCCATCTGCATCAACACTAGTTACTGAACCTAGTCCACTCATTCTGGTTATAATATCCATATTTTTTTGTGGATTCTGACAATCAGTATCTGGACCCCTATTTTCAAAGCATATATTATTAATTCCACCTGCTCTATTTTCAATTTCCAGTCTTGGTTGTACTTCCTTAAAAATATTAGCAAGTGCTTCATTATTATTATACATTGATTTATACATATCATCTTCATCAATTCCATTAATTCTTGCCCATGTCTTTAGTTCTACCATTTTATTGGTTAGAACTACTAATGTATTGGGATGATTTAGAATTTTACTATATGCTTCTTTATCATTATCACTTGCATTATTATGTCCTTGATACGTACCCGTTGATCCAGGGATCCAATCCCAGGTATTTGTCCATGCTAATCCATATCCAGTATTTTGAAATCCGTATTTGGCATCTATCATTCCAAAAGTAGGTGAACTTGGATCTAAGTCTATTTTTCCAGTATAATGATGAGAATCATTTCCATTTCCATTCAATCCATAAGCATTTGGTACCACACATTTTCCCAATCCACCAGTTCCACATAGATCTTTTCCTTTTGGCATGTCTCCATTAAGCACCTCTTGTTCATCTACATGAACCTCGAATTGAGTAGAAGGTCTATAATCTTTGAATTCCTCACGTATAGTTTCTTGTTTTACATAATTTCCCATTATAAGTACCTCCCGATATTGACACTAACATCAACACCACCTAATTCTCTTACAAATTCTTGTGCTGGCAATTCAAATGCCCTTTCCCAGTCTGACATAGGTATATCCAATAAACCAGATCGTACATAAGTATACAGGTATTTATGATATCCCGTGAGGGTTGCTGGATCATCACCTGCATCCAAATATCTCATATATGCCATCCTATTTCCTACTGGTGTGTAGTGTAAGTTAACACCCCAGAATGCATTGCCTTGTTTTGCTACAACATAGCATAATGGGTTCTTATCATAGAATTTTAGTTTTGCTGCATATTTTGCATCATAACGGAATAGTAGTAGTCTACCTGGTGTTACTACCTGTGTTGGTGTAGAGTTCGGTAACCATTGATTAAATGCCAAGTTCTTTCTCCGTTATTACTTGAAATTTCCATTTTCTATCTTTGCAAAATGATTCTGCTGCTTGCCATTTTGCTTGATTTTTTGCAAATTCTACTACTTCGGAGATGTATTTTTTAGTTCTCCTTTTTTGAATTGTTGGACCTTTCACTTGTTTTGCTGGTTTTACTTCTACCAGTCTTTCTTCTAATTTTCCTATTGCATTTCTATATTTTACATAAAAATCAGGAAAATATCTATGCAGTCTATTATCAATGGGTGATTTATATGGTATTATCACTTCTTCACTAGACCATTTTATAACATTGGTGTTTGAGTCACACCATTTCATAAATTTCAATTCCCAAAGGGATCTGTATATCACGTTTGTGGGATCACCTTTGTACTTTTTTGGGTTAGAAGGTCTGAACTTCCCTTTATATGACATACATAGTATATACTGTCCATCTATTTAGATGTCTAATCAACGAGTTTTCGCAAAAGACAGATTTTATTTGAGAACAGAAGAACTGTATAATCTTGGTGGATTTAGAAATGCGGTTCCAGCGTTCAATAATGTATATGATGTTTATATTAATTTCAATGCTTTTGGCGGATCAACACCTAGTCTCATGCAGTTTTTAAAACAGCATGTACTAATACCTAGTAATGATGTAATGAATGAACCTGGTGATAATTTAGCATTATTTTGTTCTGAGGCAGTTTTACCTGGATCTCAGATTCAAACTGCTAGTATTGATGGTTTGAGGCAGGGTATATCTCAGAATTATGCAGTTTTTAGGAGATATCCTGATTTTACACTTACTTTTTATGCACAAAGGGATTATTATACTCAAGAAGTTTTTAATGCTTGGTTAGAATATATTTCTCCTACTCAAATTCAAGATCAAGTTGCTGGAACTATATACCAACAAAGAAATCGAGATAATGCTTTCAAAAAATTGAAATATCCTAGGTCTTATAAGTGTGAAATGGAGATTACAGCATTTAGTAGTGATATGTTGATGCCAGATTCACGTCAAAATACAGAACATCATGTTGATAAGAGGGATCCTCAGTTTGTTACTTATTTTATGAAGAATTGTTTTCCTGTCAATATTGTTGCTACACCTTTAGCATATGGAAAAGCAGAATTGGTTAAAACTACAGTAAGTTTCAAATATGATTACTTTACTATTGATAGGGGTGCAAGAGTTGCTGATAGTGACAGGCAATTGAGGGAAAAGGTTCAGAATTTAATAAGTCCATTTGCATCTGCTTTATAGCCCTATAAATAAAAGCACTGAAGTCGTTAATTATGCCATTACCAAAGGTTTCGACACCTACGTTTGAACTGAACCTTATTTCAACATCCAAAACAGTAAAATATCGTCCCTTTCTAGTAAAAGAAGAAAAATCTCTTCTCATTGCACTTGAAAGTGGTGATAATAAAGCGATTACAAATACTCTCAAGAGTGTTTTAAAAGCATGTATTGTTAGTAGGGGTGTAAAAATAGATGAGTTACCTATATTTGATCTTGAATTTCTATTTTTGAATATTCGAGGCAAATCTGTTGGTGAATCTGTTGAATTGCTTATTACTTGTGATGATGATGGAGAAACTAAAGTTCCATTGACATTGAGTATGAATGACATCAAACTTGATGTTCCTGATGAGCATAATGATACTATTGATTTAGGGGATAGTTTATTCCTCAAACTTAAGTATCCATCTATGTCTCAATTTTTAGAAAATAATTTTTTGGTGTCAAAAGAGAATGAGGATCAATCAATAAACAAAGCATTTGATGCAATAGTTGATTGTGTTGATCAAGTTTATAATAAAGATGAAGCATGGTCTGCTTCTGATTGTACGAAAAAAGAATTGTTAGACTTTATTGAACAATTGAATTCTTCTCAATTCAAAAAGATAGAGGAGTTTTTTACTACAATGCCAAGATTGGTTTACAAAACTGTTGTAACTAATCCAAATACAAAAGTAGATAATGATATTGTAATTGAGGGTTTATCAAATTTTTTCGCATAATGATGTATCATGAAAGTCTATCATCCTATTATGAGAACACTTTCGCATTACTTCAATATCATAATTGGAGTATAACTGAGATAGAAAACATGATACCGTGGGAGAAACAGACTTATATTAAGATGCTTGAAAATTATCTTGAAAAGAAAAAGTTAGAATCCGAACAAAGAACGAATGGTTGACACCTTCAACGATGGATATGTAATGAGAGCAGGGATGTTAGTTCCTGCAGGGATGCCTGGTGTTCAACCGCAATCAAGTTTTATACCTAAACCACAAGATAAAACACCTGATCCTAATTTCAAGGGTGTGAAGCCAATGGCAAGTAGAATGTCATTGGCATATGATAGATTAACATCTAGAATAACACAGGAAAAGGAGAAGGGTTTAGAACCTAAAACTGCACAAGCATTAGGTAAACTGTTATTAGAAATTGAAATAGTTAATAGTAATTTACAAAATATATCAGCGAGTGTAAGGAATCAAACTAAAGCACAAAGGCAATTAAATGATGAAGAGAAGAAATTATTAGAAGAAGAGGAAGATAGTCTTTTAGGATTACGTGCAGGGTTCAATGACCTAAGAACTAAAATTGGTGGATTTAGTGCATTACTTGCAGGTAAACAATTTCTTGAAGGTAATTTTGAGGCTGGTGCTCAGAGTGCAGCATTAGCAGTAACTTCATTCTTACCAGAAATTATTAATGTAGTTAGTGGTGTAGTTTTAGGAAGAGTTCTTGGAGGTGGTGCAAGAACGATTGCAGGTGGACCTGCTGGTCGTGGACGTGGAGGATTATTAGCTGCTCTTTTATTAGGTGGAGGTTTAGTTGCAGGTGGTCAAGCAATGGCTAATCCTGGTGGTAATGCAGATCAAAGAAGAACAGAACTTGTGGATTCTGGTAGTTCATTGACAGCGAAAGATGTAAACAGATTTAGAAGTCTAACATCAAGATTTAATAATATATTAACTGGACAAAAGAAGGGTTTTGATGCTACTAAGAAAGAGGATCTAAAGGCTGCAGCACCACCAGAATTGGAGATTCCAAAGGGACCTGTGGAGTATGCTGGTGATATTCTTAATAATTTGGGAATTGATCGGAAATTGCTTGAAGGAGATGCTTTTGTTCAGAAACAAGTAGATGTAGCAACAGCAGAAAATAATATTGAAGTAGTAGAGGCTCCTGTTATTGAGAGTTTTTCTTTAGATTTACCTGATGATAATTTTGCTCCAATTACTTTTACATCTGAAGGTGCACAACAACCTAATATTATAAATGTTCCTGGTAAAACTATTACACCTCAAACTTCTACTTCTAAAGATGGTCCAAGAAGTTATAGTATTAATCTAAACTCTGAATTTAGTGATAATAGTAAGATACCTTATCGTTTGATATATGGAGGATCTTATAGATGAGTATAACAGCAATTTTAGGTAGGAAAGGATCACTTTTAAAAACATCTCAGAATCTTAGTGCGGTTTTTAAACTAAGTGGAATAAGAACTATTCTTGCCCAGAAAGAGTTATTAGAAAAACGTAAAAAGAACGCTAAATTAAGAGTACTTGCATTGAAAGGTGCAGGTGATGCTATAAATCAAAAAAATGCACAAACTGGTCTAAAAGATTCTCTTTTAGGATTAGGTGGTACTATTTTAGGTAGTGGTGTTGGTGGAGGTAGAACTCGTGGTATACGTGGTGGAAATATTAGAGGACGGAGACCATTTTTAAATCCTAATATTGGAAGAAATAGAGGAATTACTCGTGGAAATAGACTAAGTAGATTTAGATTGCCTTTCAATAGAGCTAGAGTAACTTCTAGTGGTGGAAGACTAAGTGGTTTAGGTAGGAATCTAAGGGGTCTAAGGGGATTGAAAGGACTAGGTAGAGTTGGACCACTCAATGTACTTTTCACTGGAGCAGATTTTCTTGGTAGAAAAGCATCTGGACAAACTAATTTTCAAGCAGGTGGAGGTGCACTTGCTGGACTTGGTGGATTTCTTGGTGGTGCTAAAGCTGGTGCAGCAGCAGGTGGAGCGATTGGTGCATTATTTGGTGGAGTAGGTGCTGCTCCTGGTGCACTTATTGGTGGATTTATTGGTGGTACTCTTGGTAGCATAGCAGCATCAGGAATATTTGATAGATTATCAGGTGCAGATAAACGAAGAGTGAATGAGGCAAAACGTATATCACCTGTAAGTAAAAATTTCAATCTTGCTTTGAATGATCTTGAGAGTGCTTTGGATAAGTTAGAAGGTAAGAGAATAGTAGATGATGATGCTTTAGTTCTTCCTGGTGATAATACTCGTGGTGTAACTGGTGGAAAATTTGGTATTTTCTCTCCATCAAATATAAGTCAAGCAATGCTTGCACACACTTTTAATAGAGGATTTGCTAGTGGTGTTGTTGCTACTGGTACAGCAGCTGCAGTTTTTATGATTGGTAGAGGTCTTATAAGGAAAGTTATTAAGAGACTTTTTCATAACAGATCAGAGTTTATGAATAATCGTGCAGCTTTAGAAAGGGCATTTAATAAAGGTTATGAAACAGCTCAATCAGATCAGCTTCTTTCACGAACAAACCCTCGACTTTATATAAGAAAAGTAATGAATAAGAAAATACGTGTTGGTAAGACTATGGAAGTAAATCCTGGTACGTATTACGAAACAGTTCCCAAAGTATCTGGTGCAAGGGTCAAGTCATTTGGATCAAATACTAGAGGAACTGTAAATATCAATCAAAATAGAATTATGAAAAATATAAGACAACAATTGGGTTTAGAATCTAAAATGTTTAAGATGAAGAAATTTAGCAAAGCTAATAATCAAAAAGGTGAAGTGTTCAATAGTGCAGAAAATATTAATATAGGAGGCCCTCCACCAAATGTATCTGATGCATCTACTATAATCATTGAAGGTGATACTATCATTCAAAATGGAAGTGGAAGTATTGCTACTGGTAATTCAAGTGGTGGTATGACTCGTGTAGACGATTTCCAAGTCGCTCTAAATATCATCCAGGGGACTAGTCTGTTGACTGTATAATGTCTAATTTTCTTAGGGGAGCACAAATAAAATTTCTTACCGTCAGGACACCTGATGATAGTAAAGAAATGGTTTTAACTCCACAATTAGGACCTATTGCTTTTTATGAAGATATACTAGATGCATCTATACATGCAGAAGTAATGATAATGGATACTCTTGGTAGATTGGAAGGTATTCCAGTTAGAAGTGGGTCAAAAGTATTTTTTCGTATAGAAACTTCTTCTGGTGTAATAGATTTTGAAAAAGAACCGATGTTTATAAGTAACATCAAATCAAGTGGTAGTACTGAGAAAAGAGAAGTTTTTGTAATGCAATTAGAAACCAAAGGTACATTTCATAATCATTTTACTAGATGTTATAAAAAATATACTGGATTTGCTAATACTATTATAAAGGAGATTTTAACTGAAACACTACAAGCACCTGAAAAGTTTGAAGAATCTAATATAGAACAACCAAAATATCCAATTGAATTTTGTGGTAATTATAAAAGACCATTACAAACATGTGTAAGTTTAGCAACTAAATCTGTACCTTCAATTTCTGGTAAAGATACTGTTACTAGAGGTGGTTCTGGATTTTTCTTTTGGGAAGATCTAGAAGGATATAATTTTAGAAGTATTGATAAAATTTTTGAAGTTATAAAGACTGATGCAGATACTATCCCTGAATATTTTCAATCATCTACTGTCGATGCTCTTGATCCTAGAAATAATTATAGGATAGTTAGTGATCCAACATGGAAAAATAATAACAATTTACTTGATAAATTATCCCAAGGTCAATATATGTCTTATAATACATATTTTGATTTGACTCAACGGATACATAAGGTAGCAGAAAAAGATCCAGAATCTGTACATGAATACAAACCAGAGAATCAGAATGAAAAGAAAGAAGGTGCTACAAATTTATCTAATGAACAACCCTTTGTTCCCAAGTTCTTTACAGATAAACCTTCTAGGATAATGTTATCAACTGTTGACAAAAGTCTATTTGATAATGAAGGTGGTTTGCAAACTCCAACTCATCATATAGAATATGAAGCAAGGAGACAATCTAGATATGCAGCACTATTTTCTCAAACCCTTGAAGTCACTGTTCCATTGAATGTGGGTTTGAAAGCAGGTTCTGTTGTAAAAATGAAGTTTCCTAGAATAAATATAGATACACCTAATAGCGGATCTAACAATCCTGCCTCTGGTTACTATATGATAAAGTCATTATCTCATAAAATACTATCGGATGGTGATTTCACCGCCCTAACGTTAATAAGAGATGCTTACTCAGAACTAAAATGAAAACTATCGAACAACACATTCAGCATGATAGGGACATCTTGGATGATCCTCAAACTAATCCTGCTGCACGTAGACACATCAACGAAGAGTTGCATGAGTTAGAAGTGTACAGGGAACATCATCATGATGAGATAGAAGCAGGTGATCATCACGATCCCAATACTATCGAATTATTTTGTGAAATGCATCCAGATGAACCAGAATGCCTAATCTATGATGATTAAATGCCTTTAGAAACTCGTCTCAGTAAAGTTAATTTCGCAGGTCAGGATGGATTCAATTGGTTCATCGGACAGGTGACATCTGATGCAGCTTGGAGAGAACATTCTGAGAAATGGGGTTATAGGGTAAAGGTAAGAATATTCGGGAAACACCCACCTTCTACTGAATTACCTGATGCTGATTTGCCTTGGGCTCATGTTTTAGTTCCAGCAACATTTGGTGCAGGTAAAGCATTTGCAGGTACTACAATGATGCTGCAAGGTGGGGAAACTGTTTCTGGTTATTTCTTAGATGGTGAAGAAGCACAGCAACCTGTAATTATAGGATGTTTTCATACATCCAATTCGGTTTTAAATCAAGTAAATCGACCTGATGAACCTGAAGGAAGCAGTGCATTTCTGGAGATGTTTCCTAATCGTAATCTGAATCATGGGCAAGGAAACTTACCTAATGGTGGTGTAGATAATGGGAATGGTATTATTGATCAGGATGGTCATACTCCTAGTGGAAAGTTTAGTAAGCAGTTCCGAATTGATAATGAAAGAATTAACGTACCATTAGCAAAAGATTGTAAAGGTGGTAAGGGATTTCTAAGTGAAGTATCAAGATCTCTTGCATCTTTTGTTTCTATTACAAATGGATTGAATAGATTGGATGAGACTTATATTGATCCAATAATGAATGAGTTGCGAGATGTTAGAGCACTTGTAAGACAAACTTCATACATTATATCTAACGCATACTCACAGGTTATAAGATTAGCAAGAAAATATCTATTTGATAAGATATACAAGTTAGTTGAGCAAATATTAGGACTTACTCAACTTGATAGTTTATTGAAGGATATTGCTGTAAAGAAATCAATTGATACCATATATTGTGTGATAGAAAATATTATAAAGGGGTTGAGTAAATTTATAGAAGATTTCTTGATGGAACTGATTGGGAAATTAGTTCATGCACCTCTTTGTGCAGCAGAACAGTTCATAGGAGCTATCAATTCTAAGTTATTCAATGATATAGAAAAGGCAATCGGTGGTGCAATGAATGCTATTCAAGGCATCTTAGGACCTGTTGGATCATTTATGGGATTTCTTGATAAAGCAATGGGTTATGCTCAGATAGGATTGAACTTACTAAAATGTGATGGTGATATTTGTGAACCAGAACCTTATGATTGGGTATTGAACTTTGGACCTACTAAGCAGAATCAATTAGATTTTTCAAGAGCGATTGATATTTCCTCTAAATTTAATGTTGCAGGTATTGGTAAATCCCTTACTGATAGAATTGATTCAATATTCCCCGAAGTAGATGAAGAGGGTGTTCAAAAAATACAAGATATAGTTGGAGATTGTAATCCTCATCAGAAGATATGTGGACCTCCTAAGATAGAAATCTTTGGTGGTGGCGGAATAGGAGCAGCAGCAAATGCCGTTGTCAATAACTTTGGTCAGATTGTAGGTGTTAATATGACTGACTTAGGATTTGGTTATACTAAGAAACCATTCGTTACTATTCTCGATGAATGTGATAATGGGCGAGGTGCTACGGGTGAAGCGATATTAGAAGATGGTAAGGTTATCAATATAATAATAAGAACTGGTGGAGGTGGATATAATACACCTCCTGAAACCTCAGATGATACGGGTACACCTGTTGTGGGTGAGATTGATGGTATAGAAGTTATAAGAACAGGGTTAGGATACTCACCTTTTGATACTATAAGCAGTCAATGTGGATCTCTTAGAGTCAAGTTGGACGATGCAGGAAGAATCATTGGTGCAGATGTAATTGAAGCAAATAGAGGGTGTACTGTTATTCCAAATCTTACTATAAATACTGAGACTGGTTTTGGTGCATTAGTTCGACCTATTATGAAATTTAGAAAACTTGAAGAATATGATGAAACAATTCCTGCCAAGGGTATCATAAATGTTGTTGATTGTGTCGGTGCTTATTAATGACAGATATTCATCCTAATCGCACATCACCACCTCTTATTATTAATACCCCTGAAGATGGTTATCTTCGGATAGGTCGTAGAACAGAAGAAAAAGTTGATCGTGCAGATCAGGTTCAGTTAGCTGCTGGATCTGGTGCAAGTTTGAGGATTTTCAAAGATGGTGGTTGGGAACTTAGAGGAGTAGATCAAAAGAATGCAGCTGGTTCTTCGTTATGGAATAAAGGTGAATCACCACTTCTCATATATTCTGAGGGAGATGTTAATATAACTGCTACGAATAATATAAAGTTGAAAACCGTGACAGGTAATATAACACTAGATGCTGCAGAGGATGTAATTATAAATTCTAGAAAGGATACAAGGATAGATGCTGATAGAAATGTTAAAATTCTAGCAACCAACTATGCATTAGATGCAGCACAAAATATATTCTCACGAGCTAGAGGGTGGCATCTTATAGTTGGAAATCCAGTTTACGTCTATGAAAAGAAAACTAAACTCATACCAACAAGCATAAATGATGTTGTGGATAGTATGATAGAACAATTTGCTTTGGGGGCATAAATGGAATCGCCAGAAATATCGGCACAGAAAGTTTATATTGGTCCAACTATACCATTAAAACTTGATATGTCAGCGTTAACGCTGAACAAGTTACTTCCTTTCAATGGAACACTAGCATGTGTTGGTCCTGCATTTTTTGGTGCAACACCTCAATTAGGATTTGCAAGAGCAGTCGTTCAAATGGGACCAGGAATCCCACCGTTCGTATCAGCAGTTCCAGGTCTAACCCTTGAAGTGACAGGTGGTACACACCTGATGGGATATTTGAATGCATTTGGTCTGAGTAACATGATTGGTGTGAGCAATAACATTGGTGTTCATAATGGTGTAGGACTCAAGAATATGCTTGGGTTCCATAATAGAATAGGAAAGCAGACAGCAGTTGGTGGAGAAACATCAGCAGAACCGAAGAAATTCTGTGCAGCACCAGTAATGACACTCACATCCATAAAGGGTACACTAAGAGGATTCTGGACATATAATGGCACACCATTAGCTCTCCTGCACTCCCATTCAGATAGAAATCTAAAGAAGAATATACAACCTATACTATCACCTCTTGCTAAAGTTCTAGCACTGAAAGGCGTTACTTTTGAGTGGGATCATTTCAATCTTGCTAAAAATTCCCCAGGAACTAAAATGGGTTTGATTGCACAAGATACTGAAAAAGTAGTTCCAGAAGTGGTGATAAATACTACGATTGATAGCAAAGGCGAAAGCGTTCCTGTAAAGGGAATTCAATATGAAAACCTAGTAGGACTTTTAGTTGAAGCTATCAAAGAACAAAACAAGCGAATTGACCATCTAGAACAATGCATTGTTACACTACAAGCGGAAAAGTCCACATCGACGGAATCATAGAATTACCAGAGGAGTGGAAAAACAATATAAATCTTGACACAATTTCCATTCAATTGACTGCTGTGGGGACAGCTCAAGAATTATATGTGAAAGAAATACAATGGGGATCGAAAGTTATAGTAAGAAACGGTGGCGGTGGGTCACTAAATGCATATTATACTGTAACTGCAGAACCACTCAAGAAGATTCAAGAATTGAAGAGACCTAGAAAAAAGGCATTAGCTTGACTACCGTTTTAGATATGCTATGATAGAGGACATCAGTAAAAATCCAATGCCTGAAGAATTTGTTGAACTTGTTGAAGTGGACGTGACTAAGCGTTCATTTTCAATGCATGGATCTCTTGGTACAGAGAAAACTGTTACTTGTGATAGTACTGATCAGTTTATGTCTGTATTAGATGTAGTCAGAGAAGCTCAAGATCAAACTGCAACCGATATTGTTTACGTATGATTTTTTTATCCAGTCCATCCGTGTATCATTTACCAGGCACATGGGAAAAGCAACCATTAATTGAACCAGGTCTTGCCATTCCAATTTTTATAGCAGTTATTGTTATAGGACTTTTGGGTTATGGTATATACATGACTTTTGGTTCAGGTAAAGAAGGACTAAGAGATGAGATTGATGAACACTCTAAAATGCATGAATTAGGAATTGCTCACGGCCATGAAGGTAGAAGAGCAGTGATGAAGACTGATGTCAAGTCGAAGAAATGATAGAAAAATCCGATGTCCTATGTGTGGACATGAATTGAATAATAGGATTGAGTTTGGATCTCATATAAAGAGATGCAAAGCAGCAAAAACTTCATTTAATTGGAAAAATCCAAGTAAACCTAAGAAAAATAGATTCAAGGGAAGGAAATAATTATTCCTTGAAATATTGTGTTAGTTCTGGGTCTTGCAATAAACCTATTATACCAGTATCTACTACTATTGAATCATCTAGTTCTTTCTTACTTCTAGTATATCCATATCTTTGTATTTGATAATCCATTCTAGATTCTTTTAGTCCGTTTTGGGATGTCCTTATGGCATCCCTTTGTGTTCTGAGGGATGATACGTTATTTTCAGCAGTAGTTATACTTGCAGCAAAACCAGCACAACCACTTTCTGTTGAATCATATCCAAAGAAAGTTCCAAGACTTACTTGTGTTATACCAGTATAAGTTCCAAAACCTATATTTGCTGATGTTATTAGAGCATTACTTTCATCAAAGGGCGTTGTTCCATTATATGTCGGACTAGTAAATTCGTAAGTGTATCCTCTTACATCATCCCTCAAGGCATCATACATTGGAATTGTATGTGTAGTACAACCTGCTTGAGTAGCACCAGTATATAAATTGAATAAATCTGTCTGGTTGCTATTGATTTGTGCGTTTATAGATAGAATACGTTCATCTATTCCTTGAGCCGCAGGACTGAATCTATTAATAACCTCAGTTAGATTTTCTATTTTTGCCAGGAGATTTCCTTCTCCATCTTTTATGTCGGAGCCTTTTTCAACATCTTCGATACCTTTCTTATCTTTTCTTGATTGATCTATCTTAGATTCAAAGGTTACTATTAGTTTTTCTGTTTCTGGACCACTTGCCATAGTATAAATAGGATGAAGAGATGGTGTCAGTATTTATAGGTTATGCCGTTAAGCAGACTCGAAAATTTTCTCAAGAATGTCACTGGAAACGTAATTTACGTTAATCCAGAAGAACTTGATGCAACAGATGATATAAGCAATAGTGGTAACTCCCGTGCTCGACCTTTTAAAACTATTCAAAGGGCGTTAATAGAATCTGCTAGATTTTCATATCAAGTAGGTGGAAGTAATGATAAGTTTGATAAAACTACAATACTTATTTCACCAGGTACCCATTTTATAGACAATAGACCTGGTTTACAGATAAACACATCTGGTACTCTTACGGATGTAAATAATACTGCAGCAACCATTGACCAATTTTCTATTGGTTCAAATTTTGATATACAAGATCCTAATAACGTATTATATAAGTTTAATAGTGCAAGTGGTGGTGTAGTAGTTCCTCGTGGTACATCACTTGTAGGGCAAGATATAAGAAAGACTAAGATAAGACCAAAATATGTTCCTAATCCATCTAACGATTCAATTCCATCTACATCAATATTCAGGGTAACTGGTGGATGTTTCTTTTATGGATTCAGTTTCTTTGATGCTGAGTCGAATGATAGAATATTCAGAGATTATACTTCAAATGTTTATGCACCAAATTATTCTCATCATAAGGTAACTTGTTTTGAGTATGCCGATGGTGTAAACACCATAACTGGTAAAGGTAATACTGACCTTGATATGTACTATGCTAAGCTTACGCTTGCATATGGTACTAATAGTGGTAGAGCATTACCTGTATATCCAACCAATAAGGATTTTGAAAAAGTTATTGATGAATCTAGGATTGTAGGTGCAATATCACAAGTTGGAGATATTTCAATCAGTGATATCTATTCTGGTGCTAATCCAACAGATTCAGTTGCAACACCTATTGTTACTGTAATAACATCAACAGATCATGGATTTAATGTTGGAACTCCTGTTTTAATCAATGGTGTAAATGATAGTAATTATGATGGAACTTATATTGTATCACAAATTCTAAGTGAAACATCATTCACATATTCTGTTCCTGTTACACCAACTTCAACTGCTACACCAAGTTTATCTGGATTGAATCCAGTAGCAAAAGTAGAAAGTGATACTGTATCTTCATCTTCACCATACGTTTATAATTGTTCTATTAGATCTGTATATGGATTATGTGGTTTAAATGCTGACGGTGCTAAAGCAACTGGTTTCAAATCAATGGTTGTGGCACAGTTTACTGGTGTCGCACTGAATAAAGATGATAATGCATATGTAAAGTATAATACTACTACTGGAGCATGGCAAGATCAGGCAGCACTAGGTTCAGGTGTATCACTTCATACTGATAGTTTAGCAAAACATAAACCTGATTGGGGTAATTATCATATAAAAGTAGGAAATAAGGGTATTATTCAGGCAGTTTCTACTTTTGCTATTGGATATGCACAGCATTTTGTTGCTGTGAATGGTGGTGATATGTCAATCACCAACTCTAACTCTAACTTTGGTGCCAAGGCACTTGAGGCAGATAAGTTTAGATCCGATGCATTTTTGAAAGATGATAAAGGATATATTGTTGAAATAGATCCACCTCAAAAGAATTTTGCAAAGGAGACTAGAGTATCATTCTTACCACTTGATGTTGATATAACAGCAGGTTTGAGTACTGATACTAAGCTTTATATCTACAATTATCAGCAAAAGGATAATAAACCAAATGTAGTCTCCAATGGGTTTACTATAGGTGCAAAGGTAGGAGACAAATTACAAGTAAGTATAGGAAATACAGTCTATGGTGCTGACATTCTTATGCCTGTACCACAAACTGATCCTGATGAACGAGTATCAGGTAAGAAGGAACTGTTTGTAGGAAGGGTTAGTGGTATCAATAGTATTACCAGTAGTACTATAACATTACAATCAGATCATAAATTCAACGCAGGAGAAACGGTACGTATTTATTCTGAAGATGGATCTTTACCTGATGGTATAGATTATAATAGAACTTATTATGCTATAACAGCATCATTGAATGCAGATCAGATTCAGTTAGCATCTACCTTCAACAATGCCGTTGCAGGGAATGAGATTACGGATATTAATAATAAGGGTGGTCTTCTTAGGGTAGTTTCAAACGTAACTGACAAGGAACCAGGTGATCCTGGACATCCAGTTCAGCATGATACTTCAGGTTGGTATATAAACGTAGGTGTTGGTAATAGTTTACGTGCTGCTATAAAGTCACAACAAACTTCTATCACACCAAAAACTAGAACTGCTAGTGTTCAAAGAACTCTTGATAGAAGATCGAATAGTGATAAGAAATATAGTGTAAAGTATGTTATTCCACAGACATCTAGTTTAGCTGGAAGTCCTATAGCAGGTTTCAGTATTGAAGAGACCTCATCAGTTCCTGATGATACAAATTATCAAAATGATAATACTACTCTAACATCAGAGTCAAATCTAAGATCTAAGAGTGCTATTATCAATGCTTCATGGGCAAGTAATGTTGGTATCATTACAGCAGAGAATCCTCATGGATTGAAGGAAGGACATGTAGTTGAAATTAAGAGACTAAGGAGTACTAATAATACATCTGGTACTGATAACATTGGTTATAATGGTATATTTGAAGTAACAGGTGTAAACAATGCTACTTCATTTAATATTGGATTGAATACTAATCCAGGTGGAATTTCTACAATTACTGCTGGTATTCCATATACCTTCCATGATAGAACTATTGTAGGATCTGGACGTACATTCACTCCATACTTTAATAGAAAGGACTTCAATGTAAGTTATCAGATCAATACTTCTGATACTATTCAGCAGTATAAGCAAGGTGTTCAGGATGGAGAATATAATCTAACATTACGTGGATATATTTCTCAACCTAATGTAACTCCTTTCTCAACTGCAAGTAACTACTTTGGACAGGACATAATTGATATAATTCCATCAGATGATGTGAATAATAGGGTTGATGATCCTAAACCAGCAGTAAGTTATGCTGTAAGAGATGAGATTGGTAATGTTGAAACCAATGATCCAACAAGAAGTATAACCAAGGAAGGTATAAATTCTTTCTTAAAAGAGTTTGGCATAGTAAAGACTATTACTAGTTCTGCTACAGCAAGTGGAACTCTTACTTTTAATACAGAAGTTGATCACGGGTTCAATGGTATTGTTGGAATACAAAGTATTACTGGTGGTGCTCAGTATGGTACTAACAGTGGATCTGCTGAGTTCTATTATAACGTAAGATTAGAAGGTGGAACTGGTGAAGGAGCAACGGCAGACGTTACAGTCTCTGCTGCTTCTACAATTAGTGGTGTTGTATTGGGTAATCCTGGATCGGGTTATAGTATAGATGATATTCTTACTGTAAGAGGTGTACCATTCCATACTCCAGGAACAGATTGTACTGTTGGTATTTCTGAAATCTTGAACAATGTTGGTGATGTTGTCGAGATTGTTGGTGTTTCTAGTGATTCTTATGATGGTCTTTATAGAATAAAGGAAGTTACAGATAAAGATACATTCAAAGTCAATGGATCTGCTGATGGCGTTGGTTCTGGTGGACAGGTATATCATGTGGGTGTTAGTACTGGAATAGCAGCTATATCACATGATGCTATAAGTGGAATTGCAACTGTTCGTTTGAGTGGTGATATTGGTTTACGAAGAGGAGACCAGATTACTATTACGGGTTGTACTGATTTCTCTTCAGTTTATAATGGAACTCACTTTATTACAGATAGACTAGGTTATGGTACTTCTTTATCAGTCAATCTTGGTATATCATCAAATGCTCCTGCATTCACTGGTATTGCAACTGCATATGGGACAGGTATATCAGTAAGAGGACATGGTAGAGGTATACCATTATACGGTGGTTTTACTACCAAGTTAAATACTGATCTATCATCTACTGCATCAGGTATTACGTTAGCAGGAAAAGGTACTCTGAGAAGAGGAGATTTCCTACAAATTGAAGATGAAATTGTAATGGTTTCAAATACACAGATAACAACGGTTTTACGTGGTGTATTAGGAACTAATGCAGTAACACATGAGAAAGAGGTATCGGTAAGAAAGATAAGACCAATACCAGTAGAAAATAGAAGATATTCTGTATTGAGGGCATCTGGACATACATTTGAGTATGTTGGTTTTGGACCAGGAAATTACTCTACCGCAATGCCACAGGTACAGGATAGAGTAAGATCTGATAAAGAAGAATTAACTGCTCAATCATTACAAACTAGAGGTGGATTTATAGTCTACACTGGTATGAATGATCAGGGTGACTTCTATATTGGTAATGTAAAGGTTGATTCAGCAACTAATAAACTTAAGTTAGTAGGTGGAGTTGGTGGTAGATCAGGTGGAGAAGTTGGTGATACAGTTCTCCCTGCTGATGCTACATTTGATAATCTAATTGCAGATACTGCATTCCAGTCAAATGGTGATACTGAGGTTGTAGATTTACTTCTTAGAGGTAATCGTTCAGGTAATATTGGTCAGAGTGTATTTGTTGGAATACATGGTGGCAATACTACACCTACCAGTAGTACAGATAGTATCCTATTCAGAACTTCTTTTGATGAAGGTGGTTACATAGGATGGGTAAAGACCAATCAGACATGGAAACGTTTTGGTCCTATTTCTAAGGCAGGTGATAGTGAACACTATTCTGTAGATAGACTAGAAGTAACTGGTATATCAACATTTACAGGTAATGTAACTGCAGGTACTATAACTGCAGAGCAACTAACATCTACAGATGATGCAAATATCACGGATGATCTAACTGTTGGTGGAGATACTAATGTTACAGGAACTGTAACTGCAAATACTCTTGCTGGTAAAGGTGTAGTTCCTATTGGTGGTATTATTATGTGGTCTGGTGCAAAGACTGCAGTTCCAACAAACTGGGCGTTATGTGATGGTACTGCTGGAACACCTAATCTAAGAAACCAGTTTGTCATCGCTGCAAATGATTATGATACTGGTCAAAGTAGGTGGGAGACAACTGTTACTGGATCAGGTACAGCAACTGGTGGTACTAAAGATGCTGTAGTTGTTGCTCACGATCACAATGCAACATCAGCTGTAAATGATCCTCAACACGCACACACATTTAGTTCTAATAATGATGATACTGCTGATGGTAACACCTTGAATGATAGATCTAATCTATCCAATACAAGGACAATGACATCAAGTAGTGAGAGTACTGGTATTACCGTTGCTACTACTGTTGATCAGGAAGGTGTTGCTGGAACTAACCAGAACTTACCTCCATATTTTGCAATCGCTTATATCATGCGTACTTCTTGATAAATACACATACGGAGAGTACTCATTAGATGGCATCAGTAAATAAGAAGTTCGGTATCGAGAAGGGTCTGGAAGTAGGAACAGACGCTCTGATTGTTGATGCCGATAATAATCGAACGGGTGTTGGTAAAACCAACCCGAAGTATGGTTTAGATGTAGCAACAACTGCTAATTTTGACGGTATAGTTGCAGCAGGTCAGGTTGGTGTTGGAAGTACACAACCTGCATATGATGTTGATATTAGGTCAGACATGCGTCTGACTGGTAAGTTACGTGATGTTCAAGATAGTTCAGGTACAAATGGTCAAGCACTTATATCTGTAGGAACTGCAGTATCATGGTCTGATCTATCAGAAATTGAGTCTAATGCTGCTGATAAAGTAAATTCTGTACAATATAAAAAAGCAAATCTAAAATTTGGTGGTGCTGCTAACTTTGTATATGATCCTAGTAACCAGCGAGTTGGTATTGGTAGTACTCAACCTGAATATCTTTTACAAGTACAACCTCAAGGACAAAATGGTTATGTTCAGATAGGTGGAACATTTTTAGATGCTCAAGGTAGTGCTGCTGGAATAGGTTCTGTATTGGGTGCAACTGATGGTGATCAATTAGCATGGGTTGGTGCAGGTGCTAGTACACTCAATGTAATATATGTTTCAGAGGATGGAGATGATAATAATGATGGTAGGAGACAAAGTACATCGAAGAGATCAGTAAAAGCTGCTGCAGCAATAGCAACAAATGGAGATGTTATAAGAGTAGCAGGTGGTATATATCCTGAGAATAATCCAATATCTTTAGCACAGAATGTTACAGTTGATGGTGATGATCTAAGAAATAGTAAAATTATACCTACAAATACTGGAGCAGATCTATTCCATGTTGATAATGGAAACCTAATACAAAACTGTTCATTTGTCGGAGCAGCAAATACAGGTGCGATGGTTGCATTCCATCCACCAAGAGAAACAATACATAAATTTGTCAAGGATACTGGTACTCATATATTTGTAAGTGGTGTCACCAATGCTATTACAGCAAGTGCAGGTGCAAGTGGAAACTTTACAGCAGCATCTGGTACAACTTATAATCCTATAACTGGAGATCTAACAATAACGATTGGATCTCATAGTCTTACAACAAGTAATAAGGTTACTATCGCTAATGGTGGAGTTACCTTTACTTGTGATCAGGATGGTCATCAAACGAATCATTCATATCCAAGAGCAAGTGATCCTGCATCTGGAGTAGCACTTACTATTACTGCTGCTGTTGGTAATACAATTACTGTAAATGTTGGTAAGGTTGCAGGAGCAGATGCAGTACGTGTTGGAAATTGGCATACTGATAGTCTTCCTATATACGGATTTGATTATAGTAGTAAGAGTGGTGTTGCTACAATAACAACCAGTGAAGATCATGGTTTGACTGCTGGTGCAACTTTGATAGGAATTGCGACAGGTACCGTTTCGCTAGAATGTTCTACAGATAACTTCAATTCTAGAAAAAATTATCCAAGAGTAGGTACTGATCCTCAAGTAGGGCAACTCATATCTATTGCATCAACAACTGGAACATCATTTACTGCTAACTTTGGTGTAGCAGGTATTGGTTCTGAGTATGTTGGATTTATAACACAGTCACCATATGTTAGAAACTGTACTAACTTTGTTCCTGATTCTATTGGTTTGAAGATTGATGGTGATCGTGCTAGAAATCTAAAATCTATGGTTTGTGACTCATACACACAATACAATGAAAATGGTATTGGTGTATCAATCACAGATAATGCTTATGGTCAGTTAGTTTCTATCTTTACAATATGTCCTGATGTTGGTATCTACTGTGGATCTGGTGGGCAGTGTGACCTAACTAACTCTAATAGTTCATTTGGTAATAAAGGTTTAGTAGCACAGGGTATTGGTACTGTAACTTATACAGCAAGTCTTGCTACTGCAGCAATAGAAGAAGATAATACATTTGTTTTATCTGGACTGGGCAATAACAGACCTTATTCAGGACAAGCAATATATGTGGGTGAGTTATTCCGTGATGTTAGTTCAGTTACAGTAACCAACTCTGGATCTGGTTATACGAGTGCAAATCCACCAACTATTGATATTTCAGATCCTTCAGGTCCGGGTGGTATTGCTGCAGATGGTGTAGCAGTAGTTTCTGGATTTGGATCTGTTACTGCTGTCAATTTATTTGCAAATGGTAGACAGTATAGACCTAGTGATACTGTAACTGTCACCATAGCACCTCCTACTTCAGGTGTTACAGCAACTGCAACTGCAACTTTAGCACCTACCTATTACACTATAAATAGTGCAACAACCCCTTCAGGCGGTATATCAACTGTTACAGTTGATCAGACCATTCCTGCAAATATAGGTGTTGGATCAACTGTTCCAGTAGCAAGACAATCACTAATTCTTGCATCTTCACACTCATTCGAGTATATCGGAACTGGAGTTACTATTGCTAATGCAAGACCGTCACAGGGTGGAGTAACTATTCCTGAAAATCAGGTTATATCAATTGATGGCGGTAAGGTCGTTCATACATCTACTGATGAAAGAGGTAATTTCTTAATTGGTGATGACTTTACGATCAATCAACAAACTGGAACTATTGCAGGTGATGCCTTCAATAAGAGTATCCAAGCTACACTAACACCACTAATCATCGCACTAGGAGGACAAGCATAAAATGGCTGCGATCCCATTAAATAAATTTCGTACGATCACTCATACTCTTACAACTTCATCAGTTGGCATATACACTTGTCCACCAGGAGTAGCGTCATTAATCATTTTTGGTAATGTTGCTAATGTAGGAACGGGAAGTTCGGTAACATCATTCAGTGCTTATCATAGTAGAAGTGCTGTAGAAACACCAATTATTGAGAAGGCATTGATTCCTAATCAGGATTCTATGAACTTCATTGAAGGTAGATTAGTTCTTGAGACTGGAGATATTCTCAAAGTCAAGAGTGAAGATAAAAATGGAACCCAGAAAATTATTATCAGTATATTAGAAAACGCTAAGTAAATGGCAAAACTGTTATCTGGTAAGGTCGGAGTCACAAGTTACTCCGGGTTATCCACATCACGAAATCAAATAGTTGGCGGTGATCCTGTTTTTTTAGGATTAAATGAAGTCGAACCCAACTTAGGTTTGTCTCCACAGAACGATTACGTTCTATATGGTGATGCTAATGGAGCTCGTCGTTGGGGTGAACCTTCTGGATCTCCATCAGGAACAGTTAGTGGTATAACAGTAAGGGATGAGGGAATACAACCAGTTGGATTAGCAGGTTCGATAACAATAATTGATGTTGTTGGTGATGGTATTGTAGCAATTCAGACTCATATCACTCAAGGTGGTGTGCAGGTAGGTTTAGCAACACTAACAGTAGTAAGAAATGATTTAGACGGACAGAATGGATCAGGATTTGTACAAGTCACAGGTATATCTACATTAAGAGTTGGTGCTGGTCTTACAATATTTGCACCAGCTGGAACAACTGGAATCGCATCTATTGGAAATCTTACTGATTTCAGTATTGATGTATATGATGATAGATCATACCTTTCTGTAACTAATGTAGCACAACTACAGGCAGGTATTGGTTTATCTGTAAGCAGTCCTCAAGCAAATAGAGCTAAGTTTGATGTAACTGGTAATTTTCCTAGATTGAATGTAAGTGGTATATCAACACTGACACAGGTTGGATCAACAGATCTAAATGCTACTGGTATTGTAACTGCTACAGGTGGATTTGTTGGCAACTTAACAGGTAACGTAACTGGTAATGTTACAGGAAATCTGACAGGAAATTCTACTGGTGATCATACTGGTAAAGTTACTGGTGATGTAAAGGCAGGGTTAGTAACAGCAACTACTGCTTTTGTAGGAAATATAAATGCTGCTGGAGTTAGTACTGCAGCACAACTAACAGGTGCTACTCTTAATTACACAGGATTTAGTACTGCTTTAGGATTCATAGCAAGTGGCAATTCCTTTATGGGAAATGTTAATGCTGGTGGTATATCTACAGCAAAATATTTACAGAATACTAATATAAACACTACAGGTGTTACTACATCAGCAAGTTTTGTAGGTCCACTTACGGGTAGTGTAACTGGTAATATAACTGGAGATGTAGTATCAACAGGTTCTAATAACTTTGCACAAGTATTAGTTTCAGGTATTACAACATCTGTAGGTGGATTTGTTGGTGGACTTACAGGTGCTGTGACTGGTAATGTTACAGGAAATCTCACAGGAAATTCTACTGGTGATCATACTGGTAAAGTAACGGGACATATTAATAGTATTGGTGTTTCTAGTATATCTCAACTTTTATCAACAACAGTTAATGCAACTGGTATTATAACTGCATCTAGTTTTAGTGGAAGCGTGGATGCTTCTCAACTAACTGGTACATTACCTAATATAAATGGTTCAAATTTGACTCACGTTAGTGCTGCAACGGTTGAAGTTACAGCAACTAATACAACAAATGCTACTCATTTTGTAATGTTTGCAGATTCAGTCTCTGGTCAAGAGAACATGAGATCTGATAATACATTTACATATAATCCTAATTCAAATACAGTATCTGCAACGAACTTTACTGGTTCACTGAATGGAACTGCTACAGGATTGAATGGATCTCCAAACATTGTTGTTGGTAGTCTAACTGCAGGTAATATAATACCTTCAGCACATAATACCTTTGATATAGGATCAAGTGCAGTTAGATATGCAAACGTATATTCTATGGACTTGCAACTAAGCAATAAAGGTAAGGTGAATGATGTAGATGGTACATGGGGAGACTGGACATTACAAGAAGGAGATGAGAATATCTTTATGATAAACAATCTAACAGGTAAGAAGTACAAAATAAATCTTACAGAAGTCTAAATAATAGGGTAGTAGACTAACAAGAAATCCCATTATGTCTAGAGCAAGAGAACTTGCGAAGGCGGGTGGCGTACAACAACGTATAGCTGGATTCAGTTCACACGTTGGTATGTCTACGTTCTTGGCTGCGGTTCACATGGAGGATAACCTCACTGTGGATGGTAACATAGGCGTAGGCGGTAACCTTACAGTTACTGGCACAACAACCTTCAATGGTGGAACCCTTACACTTGGTGATGCAAATACTGATAATGTGGTATTCGGTGGTGAGGTAGACTCACACATCGTACCTGATGACGATGGTACATTTGACTTAGGATCATCGACAAAAGAATGGAGAAACTTATATATTGATGGTACAGCAAACATTGACGCATTAGTTGCTGATACTGCTGATATCAATGGTGGTACCGTTGACGGTGCAACTGTAGGTGCTAACTCAGCATCCTCTGGAGCATTTACAACACTGACTGCAAGTGGTGACGTAGATTTAGGCGATGCAACGTCTGATACGATTACTGCAACAGGTAGATTTGATAGCGACATAGTTCCTAGCACTGATAATGCAAGAGACTTAGGTGCATCAGGTCTAGAATTCAAAGATTTATACCTTGACGGTACAGCAAACATTGATTCATTAGTAGCAGATACAGCAGACATCAATGGTGGAACAGC
>CEUX01009219.1_pt1 | contig 27237 bp, 20 predicted proteins | sample 531361 | NCBI WGS metagenome assembly CEUX01 (sample SAMEA2622736, study PRJEB7988) | marine metagenome | isolation source: saline water (ENVO:00002010), including
TCAGTTCGCAGCTAATCAAGGCTGGATCAAAAACTTGGATGCCCAGATCGAGAGTGCCAAAAAGCGTAATGTTTCGACCCAAGGCTTCGAGGCTCCAGAGATTACGGTGGACGCTACTGTGGAACCAGAGGCAGGAAGCCCTGCCGCCCCAGCGGAGGAAGCCCCAGCGGAAGAGGAGGCAGCGGAAGAATCTGAGGGCTGACCAATGCACTGCTCCAACCCAAAGTGTTATGATGACTCATGTAATGGTGAGTGCGAAAAGGTTGAGCAGGTAAAAGAGGAAAGGGACTGGCCTTGGTATAGATATGAAGATGAGTTTGACAAAGAGAAGGAGTGTTTGAGTGCTGAATAAAAACGCTTCAAGGCTTGAGTTTTTTTACCAAAGCTTTAGAATTTTGACTCCTTATGGACGAAGAAAATAAGTTCCAGTCGGCGCAGCAGCAGGTTAACACATTGTACCAAGCGGCACAATCGGCCCTGCTCCCTGCGAGAGACCATCAGGTAATCCTAGAATCAGCCCGGTCTTTAGCTGAGTTTTTGCAGCAAGTGGAAAAGGACTGCAACAAAGATTGCGGGACTAATATCGCGATGCCTGATCAACAGAAAGAGGGGTAACCCTCACTCGTGTTCACCCCAATGAATTTACCGAAGTGTCGTTGGATGATATTAAAATATTTAGCGCCACCGCCATTGGGGTGGGCAATCACTTTGTCGAGCACATTGATATTGGTGTCAAGCTGCTCATTAGTTTGGTAACGCTGGCCTATGTCAGCGTTAAATTTTATAGATTATTAAAGGAGAGAAAATAAACATGTCTGAAGAAAAGAAACCTGCTGGCATGATGTCGTCCAAGACTACTTGGACAGCGATCATGGGTGCGTTGGGCGGTATAGCTGGATGGGCAACCGGGGAGCTTGAAATAGGTGCTGCCATGAATGTGGTTATAACCAGTTTGCTTGCACTATTTTTACGCCACGGCATCAAGAAGGCTGAGGTTGCAGCGAACGAAGAATAAGTGGGAGTCCTTTTGGCAATACTCAAGGCCATTCCCGCTTTAAGGGGGTTGGCTAATCGTATTGAAGAGATGTTAAGAAAGGCTGAAGCCCAGAGGAGACGTGAAGATAAGCTCGACTACATTGACTCGGCTATTGCTGACGCTATTACTCACCCTAGCGAGCGGGTGCGTGATGACAAAGCTGGACACGTCGAAGACACTGATAGAGGTACACCCTAAAGGATTTAAGGACGCTGTGAACGCTAGCCCTGAGTCGCGTCTTTTCGTTAAGGACGCACTCAGGGTTATTGTTAATTTAGAACATAAAATAGAAAGAGGAAATTGATATGCCATCACCAAGTAAACCAAGTGATTTTTCAAACCTAGTCTTAACGTCGTCATCGACGTTGTGTGACAGGTTCAAGGCTGTTTTGCTAACGCTTCCTAGTAAGCTGTATGACTTTTTCAACTACGCGTTGGATGCAAACGGGAACCCTTCAAAAACTTTTGCCAAGGATCTTTTGGCGAACACTGGTGTGTGGTCAATAGGAGATCTGAAGGCCACATTGTCAAACACTACCCCAGATGGGTGGATTGATTGTGAGGGTCAGTCTATAAGCAGGACAACTTATTCTGATCTATATGCTGTTATTTCAAATCAATACGGAAGCGGTGACGGAAGCACTACATTCAATCTTCCAGATCTAAGGAAGATTGCCTTGGTTGGCAGAAATGATTCTTCAAACCAAATGTCTGATTACAGCTCGCTTGCACTGGGGGATATAACTGGTAGCGAGGATCATTCCCTAACATCAGCAAACTACCCAGAAACATCTTTTAACATTATTGGGTATGCCACTGCACATGGAGATCATAGTAGTGCTACTACACCTTCAACATCCGCAGATAAGGAAAAGTTCAGAGAGGCTCTTGGGACGTGTTTGTATCACGAGAACAGTGGGCATACGCACCAGCAGGTGTCTCACGACCCTGATGGTTCGTCAATGATCGCAAGCACTTACAACGAGGTTACTATTCCCGGGGCCGAGGGAGAGGCGATACCGCTTATGCAGCCAAGCATAGGTGTTCGGTTTTTAATGTATACTGGTTATTACCCTGCTTAAAATGCCTAAGCTCCCAAAGTTCAAGGATCATCATATAAGTCCACTTACTGGGCCTATGAATTCCTTATCTCCCTTGGATCTTGTTGTCGACGAAGAGTTTAGATATGTTAAGAATTTCAGGGTAGATGGTGCTGGAAGGTTAAAGCGTGCTGGTGGGTTTAGGGCTCTATTTAATGACGGGAACTATAATACTCCCGGGACTATCGCAGTCTCCGACTCCACTCCGACCCCTAGTGGCGCGTGGGAGGCAAATAAAACCCATGCGGCCTTTGCCCAGACCAGCACCAGCGGAAGCGGGGAAGGGGCAACATTCTCCGTAGTGACAGATTCGTCAGGAAACCCCGCCTTCACCTTGGTTGCTGGAGGCAGCGGATACAACGCAAGTGATACGGTTTTGTTTACCGATCCCGGCTCAACCTCTAATACGGCTACACTAACTGTCAGCTCTATAAAAAACAATAGCGACCTTCATGACCAGCTAGGATCCAAGCAGGATCCAACAAATTCAGTTAGAGAGCATATAACCATGCTTTATGAGTTTGAGAGCGGAAGCGGTTCCAGAAAACTTATAGCGGCAACCAAGAGCAGGATATATGCATTAAACCAGAGATCCAGAAACTGGATAATTATAGGGGACAATGGCGGGTCTGGTTACGGGGAGGGCACGTCTTCGACTTACAGCACAACCAAGTTCAAGGCGGCTCAGCTTGGTAATAATATAATTTTTACAAACAATTACGACGAGCCTCTTAACTGGTTCTTTGACACTAATCCCAAAAGATCAGATAAGAACTTAGTGGAAACCATTCCTGATTTGGTCAAGCTGAAGATAACCAAAGTTGCTCATATATCTGAGTATAAAGGGTTCATGTTTCTTGCTGACTTAGAGGAGGATGGAGGCCAGCAGGTCTCAAAAGTTCAGTGGTCTGACTACATAGATGCAACCAGCTATTACCCTTCTGTTGCGTCCTTGTCGGGGCAACAGACGGTTGGTGATTTCGGTGAGCGTATTGTTGGCGTTTCTGTTCTTGGGGATCATTTGATGATTTACAAAGAGCGCAGCATATGGAGGTGTTCTCTTGTCAGCTCTTCAAATCTATTTGTTTTTAAGCAGGTTTACCAAGGAGAAAACACTCCCTTCTATGAGGATACTCTTATTAACGTGGGCGACTCTCATTTTTATATGTCAGAATCTGGTATATACAGAATGAGCATTTCCTCGCTATCTCCACAAAGGGTGGACTGGATTCATAATGCATCTGGGATTGTTTTCAAGAATGAGGTTATTAGTGGCGAGGACTTGTCTTCACCGAGGTATGTGACTGGCGGGATGAAGGATCTTAAGATTGTTCAGGATGGTAGCGTATCGTCATTAGCAGCATGTGAGAGCAGGCCTCCTGTGATTCAAACACACCCGGGCAATTTAACAATAAACGCGAACCCGTGTAGTGCTAGCTACACAAGTTCAGCTACGCTTTCTGTAGCGACTTCATCAGGGCAGGAGCCATTTACCTATCAGTGGCAACAGAAGCTAAGCAGCAGTAACACTTGGGTTAATATAACAGGAGCTCAGTCTTCGTCTTATTCAATAGTAAGACCTCAGGCTTCCGATCTTGTGAACAAGGAGTTTAGGGTTGTTGTTAGCAATGAGTTTGATTCCGTTAACAGCAACACTGCCAGTATTACGTTAGACGAATATAACACTACGCCAACATTTTCTAAGCATCCTATAATGGATTCCAAGAGAATCGGGCAAAGTAAAACTTTTGAGGCAAGGTTTTGTACGCCTGTAACTGGCATACAGTGGAGGAGGGATGTTGATTCAACCCCAGTGAATGTGGTTCACGATGGAAGTAAGTACATAGTTGAGAACGGAATTGTTGAGCCAGCTTCAGGTACTGCTGGGTACTATTACAGCAAGTTGACGATAACAAATTTAACTAATGGTGGTGATGGTGTTGTAAATGATGAGACAATGTATGACTGCAAGCTCACAAACGGCAGTCAGACAGCTAACTCAGACAATGCTCAAATTGTTTTAATTCAGGATTCAGTAGTCTCCGTGGACACAGACTCAGGGGAGAGAACTATAGTGGCAAGTACTGACACCTTTGCCTTCTTGGAGCACCCCAGATCTAAGTATGAGCTATATGAAGGCGAGTGGATAGGGCGGCAAATAAAATCAAATAACAGCGGTTATCTATGCGCTATAGAAAGAGTTGTTAACGGGGAGACTGTAAAGTACAAGGGCATATATACTGCCATTAAGGCAGTCGTGTCTGGCGGTAAAAAGCCATACACCATGAAATGGCAGATAGCAGTAGACACTAGGAACATTAAAATAAACCACCCGTCAGGAAGTGGCGGGACGTATACAGCAACTACAGGAAATAGCCCTAGCGACTGGAAAACAATAAAGGTGAAGCAAGGTTCGGAAAGCAGGCTTACTAGCGCATATTTCGCGGGTCAGGAAATCACATTTGCCAACGGAGGAAAAATAACGCTCAAAAAGGACGCATATATTTCCGACAATACATTTCCAGATGAGCTGACGGGTACTATTACTGGCACTCTTGCTCATGACGAGCAGAGCACAAACACTTTAGACTGGAGAGATTTAGAGGATGGGAAAGCATCTGGTGGTGTTAATTCTAAATACCTTAAGCATGAGGTCAGGTTTTTTGAGGAGTCTTCAGGCAGCCCCGATAAGAGCAATCCAGATAGAGATGCTATTTCCCTTAGGGCTTCTTTTCCGTTATTCAATTATGTTGACCACGTTATCAGGTGTTCCGCAACGGATGGAGCCGACTCCCCCTCTACCATTACAAGCAATGAATGTATAATTGATTGCAGGGTTATCGTGAAGACAGAAGGAGAAGACACCAAAACAATAAAAGATCCGAGTGTTTACGAAGGAGATCTAGAGTAATGTCTCAGAATAAACATAAAATACCAGTGTCTGGATACAATCCCAGAACAAAGGAATTGTTTTTTTCTTGGAGGTCTGGGGAATCAGGAGGGACTGATGCACCTGATCGAACTCTGGTATTGAACTTGGAATTTGGTCACGCAAGTTACATGGATCATGGTTTCACGGCTATGGCCAACTATCAGTCGTATAGTCAAATGTCCCTCAGAGACTTCATGCTTGAAACGATAATAAGCAATCATGATGTAAGCATATGTGAGTGCGATGATTCTATTTCTGACATAATGCAGGGAGACCCTTATGTTTCAGGGAGAACGAACGATACAACGGAGTACCCCAGCTTATGGAATGCTGCTGAGAATACGGGAAGTTGCAGTTTAGGTGGGCATACAGATAAGTGGAATTGTGAGGCTAATTCAGGGACGTGGACTGCTGCTTCAGCAAGCTCAGACAGTTTATGTTCGAAGCTTGGAAGCATGAGGTTTGAACACTTCTGCGAAGACGGGACAGAAGGCAGCACGTTTGTCATGGCTAGTTCGGAAGACAAATGCTTAAAGCAACAAGAGGACGACTATTATGCTAGGGATACGTACAATGGATCTTCCTATGTTGTTACAACTTATAAAAGCATACTTGAGTCTGGTGCTTTGCACTTTAATACTGATGATGAAAAGACGCTTCAGAGGATTACTTTAGAGTATTCTGATTCGAGGGCTGCGTTTAATGTGACTACGTGCGTGACCACGAGTGGAAGTTCCACGGTCACTTGTGTGTCTAATTCAAGCATCAAGGTTGGTCAGACTGTTACAGGAAACGGTGTTCCCACAGGGGCGACTGTTTCTACTGTTAACTCTGACGGGGCTGTAACTTCTTTCACTTTAAGTTCCGCGGCTACTGCGACGGCAGACCCTGTGACCCTTTCATTTAGCGTTCCAGTTGAGGCGGAAATGAAGTTCGGAAAGTCGAACCAACCAGATCAGTTGTTGTCTGGTGCTAGTTACAAGCTTCTAAGCGGCAAAGAGATTTTGGATGACCAGTCTTCTGCGACTACTCTCAGTGTTTTAAACAACACAATAAGCCCAGATGACAAGGCTTACTTTAATAATATAACTAGGGGAAGGTATTTAGGATATCAGCTCAGGTTGTCTGGTCATGGCCCAGCAACCTTAACCCGTTTAACATTAAGCACGAGAAGGTCTGAGAAGTAATGTCGAATGTTAGCGAACAGATATCGAGGATGGCTTTGGATAGTTCCGCTATTGTAGAATCTAGCGGGATAAAGCCACCTGAAATGCCAGAAGATCTTTTAAAAAGATTTCCCACTATGGTAAAATACCAGAATGAGCTAACAGAATATTTTGACAGGCTGGAGAATTATTTCACTTCCCAGCTTATAGCTATTAAACAAGAAGACGACTAAGGAAAAATATCATGAGTATCGGAGCAATAGCAGCGGGAGCCCAAGCAATAGGCAGCATCTTCGGGAAAAAGAAAACCAAGATTAAGCGCACGGCTCTAAGCCCAGACATTGATGCTGGCATGAGGGCCAGCGGGAAAACCCTTAAGGGTGATGTAAATCAAATAAGAGGTGCTGGTCAGCAGGCTTTCGGGAATATATCCGACAGGATGGGAGGGTTAAGCCAAGCATATGACACTGGCATGGATGCCCTTGGAGGATATGGTGCTTCAGGCGATCAGTTTCGTAGGAGTCAGGCAGCTATAAACCAGTATGGTCAGGCAGCTAGGGCTGCCAATCAAGATGCGTTAGATGCCACTTCAAGACGGGCTAATTTTCAACAAGCTGTTATGGGTTCTGGCGGCGGGTTGAGTCCGTTCATGGCTGCAATGCTGCAAAACCAATACTCTGCGCAGAACAGGAATCTTGAGAGAGAGCTTGGTGGCTTGAGGATGGCTAATGTTAGCAGGTGGCAGGACATAGGTCGTCAGATTCCAATGCAGCAGATGGCGTTGAATCAGGCGTATGGATCAAACCAAATGGCTCCAATGAATGTTTTAGGCATGCAAAATCAACTAGCCAATAGAAGGCTTATGGATACTATTGCTGCTAATAGGGCTGGCCACGACACAAGAGTCACCCAGAAAGATAACTGGGCAGCCAAGATTGGTAAACTAGGTGGGGCTATGGGCGGCCTACAGATGGCTGGAATGCAACGAGGGTTGATGGGGGCTAAAATAAAAGGTATGGGATATGATCCTACCCAATTCACAGGACTAAAGGGGATGCTTGGCATGGGTAAGTTTGTGAAAGACCCAAACCCCTAATTAAGAAGGACAAATCATGGCTACTTATTATATAGACGAAACGACGCCTGCTCAGGGTAGCAGGCAAATGGCTAATATTAATGCTGGCATGGATTCCATGCTGCAGAGCTTAGACAGGATGCAGGCGTCAAGGCAGCGTGGCAGATACTACGATTACCTTAACGAAATCCAGAAGCAGAAGCTCGGTGCGGCAGAGGCTAAGGACAGGGAAGATGCGCATGTGCAGAGAGCTTTAAACAGTAAAATGAATCGTTGGTTTGAAGGTCAAAGGAACCAGCTTATAGACGCAAGGCTATCTTACAGTAACCCAGAGAAAGATGGGTACTTGGACAAACTCGACAGGGCGATTGGATTTGCTCGGCCGATGCTGCGAAAGGGCTTAACAGGGGAGCAGCTTGAAGAAGAACTCGCCAGACAGCAGGAAGAAAACTTAGGGGGTGAAGTTTACAACCCGCCTTGGACTCCAACGAAACCGAGCGATACTCCTAGTCAAAGGTTAGCCAAGTATAAAGCAGTTATAGATGATATTAGAAAAAATGCAAAAATTGAGCCCGGTTCTCCTGCAACAGAACAATTGCTAAGACTAGAGGAACTTTATAATTATGCAAACGCTGCTGTTAACTTGGCGACAAGTACCGAGCAAAGCCTTAGAGATCCAAAAGTTTCCACTTGGGTAATGCCTTTTGTTAATAAGGACGGAATAACGGACTATCAGTTTTACCCTTCTCGCGATCAGAAAAAGTTTTTCAAGACTCAGTATGGATTTAGCCCGTTCAAGGGAACTCGTATCGAACCCGGTTCTGTTGATGCTGCTGATGCTGCGACTTACGGGCAAGACCGGGCAGTATCACCTAGATCATTACCCGGTGGGCCATTGATTGGTCAGGAGGGATATGTTACTCCATTAGGCCCAGAAAGTGCGCAGACCGAGCCTAGGTTAATGAAGATGGACAGGCCTGATCCTTCAGCCGCAGCCCCAGTACCGCCTCAGCCAACAATCTTTACAGATTCTGTTGTTGCTGATGTGGAGCCTGAAGAAGCTCCGCCTTCTTTGAGTGAATTTGCTGTGAGGCCAGCAGAGCCTGCTATCTTTTCTAAAGAATGGGAGGAAAACTATGAAAGGGAAAGGAACCATCGTTATTACAGAAACAAGCTTTCTGAAACTGATGCAGAGATAGCAAGAGTGACTAGAGCTTTGGAGGGAGTTGAATCGTCCCCCGCGCTCACGGGAAGGGCTGCCTTTAGTGCTGCACAAAGGAGAAGAAACCTGAAGTCAGCTCTTCAAGAAGCCTTAGAAGACAGAGAAAAGTATAAAGGTCTTGTTGAATATACTGCTCCCCCACAGCCTGAGGTATTTTATCAACCTGTCCCAGCGGAAGACCAACCTGTTCCAGTGGAAGACCAGCCTGTTGAAACACTGCCTCCCAATCCTTACACAGAGGATATAACTTCTATTTGGATGCCAGATGAAATCCGAAACAGGAAGCCAGCAGTTGAAGGCAACAGGCCGATGAGATTAGATCAGCTTCAGCAACCAGTTAGCGATGTTTCAGGAATTCCTGATATGCAGCCAGATCCTAGGCCAGTTGTTGATGGTAATATGTTAATGAGGTTGGATGAAATGCCTGCTCCAAACTATGGGGGCGTTGGCCCAGTGTCTCCTTCGCCAGCTGCATTGCCGCCTTCTCCAGACGAGCCCCCTGTGGTTGAGTCTGGTGGTTATACTATAGAAGACTGGTTGCGTGATAATCCAGATATGGGTTATGAGCTGCCTCCAAGCGGAGAAAGATTAATGGATTTGCAGCAAGCGAAAGCAATGCCATTACGCCCAATGATTGACAGGAGTTTTCCTGAAATGGGGCCGCTACCATATCTTAATGATTCTCCTATTCCTCAGCCCGTAGGTGAAAGGACAACTGAATTAAATACTTTTGGTGGGCCTGCTTATATCAGGAGGCTTCTTGGAACACCTGTGGAGCCTGTAGATTTTGAGCCATATCCGGGTAATCCTAATTACTTGCCGGGAGGCGCTCTTTACGAAGAGGAGGAATAATAAATGTCAGACAAATATGGACTGGACGCTGTTCTTCATGCGAACCAGCCCGGTAGAAGGCGGATGCCGCCCGGGCCAAATGATCGTGCTAGCATAAACTACGGAGGCTTTGATTCATCAGGGCCTCTTGATCTTTCTCATCTAGAGAAACCTGAGAGTAACTTTGTTCCATACGAAACCAGAGTCTCTGAGTACAAAGATAAACATGGAGATCTCCCTCCCAATCCATTTGCAACAGGGCTACAAGCTGGATTTCTGGGTGGTTTTGCTGGTGATGTTGGCTTTGCGGAAACACTATCAGATGTAATACCCAGCGACCCGGGGAAAGAGAGCCTCAAGAGTGCTGGAGACTTCCTAGAGAAGGAGGCCTACAAGTACCCTATGAGAACCCTTCGAGACATACATGATGTCGGTGATTTAGGTGGGTTCATTTCTCAGTCTATAGGCCAGACTTTTGGTTACATAGGGTCAATGATACCAACGACAATTGCAACTGGTGGTGTTGGTGCTATTGGCAGGATCGTTGGCAAGGAAGCCCTGAAAGGTTTAACGAAGAAGGAGATAGCCAAGCAAGGGGCAAAGGCTGTAGGGAGGGCTGTTACTGCCCCGTCTATAGTAAAGAATATAGGCCATACATACCGAGGGGTAAGGGAGGAAACAGGAGTTGAATCCCCGGGCATAGCCGTTCCTGTTGGCATTGCTTCTGGTATGATGGAACGATTTGGCCTCGGTAAGACTTTTGAGTCATATTTCGATGCACTCCCCGTGGGCCAAAAGAAGGAACTTTGGGGCAGGATGGTTGGCAGTGCGATCAAGGCTGCTGGTAAGTCTGCATTAATCGAGGGAGGGACAGAAGCAGGTCAGGAATCATTGCAGCTTCTTGCAAATAGATTGGCTGACAGCACGTATGACATGGTTAATGGAGAGAATGCTTGGCGCATTCTTGATGCCACAGCTATGGGAGCTTTTGGTGCTGCTCCAATTGGTGCTGTAGGCGGTGCTGGAAATTATTATACGGCTGTAAGCAAAGAGGAAGACAGGAAGCGACTTGAGAAAGTTAAAAGCAAGCTTGACAAAGAAAACAGGATACAGGTGAAGGGTAGCCCTCTGCTTTTTGCGCAAGGGCAGAGAGAGATACAGAAACACGCAGATTTATTAGATGACAGCGAACTTATCCCCACGGAAGAACAGGTTTCGTCGCTTGAAAGATTTTCAGAGAGGATTCCGTCTTATGCATCTCTTTCTGACGAACAAAAGAAAGCATTACAATCTAATGCAAATAGTGTTCTTGCCAGATTCAAGGAGAGGGTTGGCACTGCACACGCAGATAAGAAAGCCGATGAAGCTCAAGCACAGTCTGATCTAGAGACTGCAGCAAAAGAGAACAGGGAAGCAGCAGAGCAGTCTGTTTCTCCTGTGCAGCAGGTCATGCCTGAGCCTGCCATCCTCCCAGAAGACAGAGCGCCATATCGTTACCCAGAAAACGAGTATCAAGTAGGACAAGAGTACAAGCACATGCTGCATTCTCCTGCTGGAGGAGGGCCTATTCAGGTTGATGCAGTTGTCACAAAGGTTGGTCGAGACGGAAGAGTTCTTGAAGCTGTCGCTTCGGACACTGTTAATGACAATCAACCCACTCCGTTAATTGTAACAAGAAGAAAGAAAACGCGTTCGTTACACACTCAGGAAGAGGTGGAGGCTGAGATGAACCTTTCAGCCAGAGACCTGACAGATCCAAGGTTTGCCGAGACTTCCGAAGAAAGATCGTCCAGTTTTGCTGAGATCAGCGACAGGATCAGAAGGCAACGGGCTCAGGATAAAATAAATGAGCAAGTTGCTGCTGATGCTGGGGCTACGATTACAGGGCCTAAAGGAAGAACAGCTGAACAGAATATACAGAAGCAGCAGGAGGTGGCTGCAAGGAAGTCTCCTTTAAAGGACGCCAAGACTGGTAGGTTCAGAAAGGTTTACACCGCAGAGGCAGCGCCACAAACCACCGCTCAGTCAGAGCAGGCCAGATTAAGCAGGGCCAAGAAGGCAATTGAGAACTCATCAATAGTTGAGGTGTCAAAGCCCGGTGAGAAGCGAAGCGTAGGCGAAGTTAAAGAAGTGAAGCTTATGCCATTCGCTGGGGAATCCCACGGTCAGAGAACTTTTGTCGCTGAAGTAATCTTCGAAGACGGGGAAGATATAGTTTCGATACTTGAAGACTTTTCAATCAGCCAGCCCATGAATGGTGGCGTTATTGTTTTGGCAAGGAACGGTAAGCTCACCAAGGAACAGGAAGCGTTGGTGGCTTCCGTTGAAGCGGTTACAGAACAGCAGGAAGCCGATAGCGTGGCTAGCAAGCGGGCTAATTACTCCCAGATATTTGGCGAGAGGCAGCCTAGGGCAACCGATGAATCATCCCCGCATGTGCAACAGCCTGCGAAGGAAGTTAATCTTACCAAGAAAGATGTTCAGAACCCGCCGCCAAAGGGGAGGGGGATTATTTCTGGTCAGGAACTTGACCCAGATCTTGCTCAAGCAGATAACGCATTACAGGAAGAGCAGCATGCAGATGATAACTTGACCTTTGATATAACAGGGACTGTTCCATATGCGATTAAAAGGATAAGCATAATAATACAGAGAATTGTTATTGATATTAAGCAGGCTATTAGAAATGCCAGAAAAGCTGGGGACAACAGAAAGCTTACTAGGAAAACAAGGAGGACAAAGAAAAAGGGGTCGATATCTTACGCCGACCTAAGGAAAGAAATTATAAATAAATACATTAAGGAACTTTCCGAGGTGAAGCGAGACAGTGTATCATCGCACTTGCCAGCTTACGGGGATGATCCTGAGAGGTTTCTGGGAGGATTGGTTGACGCTGTTGTTGAAGAGGGATCTGCTGCATATGAGGAGGGAGTAAGTCAAGACAGGCAGATGGAGATTCTATCAAAAGTTCAGGATTCTTTAAGCAAGTATATCGACTTCCCAATTTCTGATAGATCTGATGATTCAAGAACAATTGTTGCAGCCAATTCGAATGTCCATAAGAACACAGACACAGGCTGGATAATAAACGGACTGGATCTTTACACCGATGATACGAACACGGTTTTCACTGCTGTGCTGGATTTCTCCACTCAACACGGGAATGTTGTTTCCATAAAGGCAATGGGTAAGAATATGGATGCCCTTTCCTATAGGCTCAAGCCAGAGGCGATGGAGATGGTTCGGTTCCAAGAGAGCGAGATTGACGGGAGGGAGGGCATTATAACATTCGCCCACATACCTGAATCTCTCCTGATAGATGAAGACGGGAATGTCCAGTACGACAACTGGGAATATGATAAGAGCAAGGGAGGTGGGCGCTTCCTTAAGGACATTAGTTGGGTCGGGGTTAGCAGGGACGATTTTATTGACCTTGTAAAGGAAAGAACAAAAAGCAAACAGCTTAAGATGCTTCTCGAAAGTGAGGTTGGCGAGACTGCATTCTCATCAAAGGATCAGATAGCTGGTATAATTTCAAATGCTGTATCTCTCGCTAAAGATCCAAGGTATAACAGCCTGAAGAAGAAGAAGACTGCGGCATTCAAGGCAATTTCCAAGATTTCCAAAGGCAAGGTTGCAAACCTTAAGATAGAGCAGCTTCCTAAATTGTTTGAGCACGCTGTTAATCTTCATCTAGATCACTTTGCCACCATAACTGAGGATCAGTTAAGCGAGGTTGATCCAGCGATCAATGAAATCAATAGGCTGACAGCATATCGAAACAAGCTTAAGTTCGCAATTGAAGGAAAGGTTCCCAAGACCATTGACCTACCAAAGATAGGGACTGTTGTGGACACGGGTGAGCTTACAGTTTCGGGGAAAAAGAAGGGGAAGCTTAGGTACAGAATAGAAAATGTTCCCAACAACCCATCTAATCTGAATCCGATTTTGGCTGCAGATATGAGGGTTCCGATGAAGGACAAGTACTTCTCTTTCGCTGAGAAGCGAGAGGCGACTGAAGAAAGGGAGGCGTTACCTGAAGTTCCTAAAAATTGGAAGAGGCAAACCCTAAGGCCAGAAGATGTTAAGTTTGCCAAGGAAATGCTTGGTGAACTAAACGCTAAGATAGCCGAGCTTAACAGAATTGTTGATGCAGCTGCAGGGCAAAGAACTGAGAACTTGGTTAATCTTCGGGCGACAGTGCTTCCAGCAACAGCAAGGAGAGCGGCGTATGAAGCGAGAGAAGAGACTATCGGGGATGTAGATCTTTTGATGGAGCCACAGGATGAAGCCGAAGCATCCACGATTGAGCGGGAGGTATTTGATGAGGCCGTTAGGGGCAGGACTTACTCTTTGAGAGTGTCTGAAGCTAATAATGTTGTTCAAGGCATACTTGAGTATCAGCGTGGCGATGCAAGCCTTGTCGATGTATTCAGCAATGTTTTCTTTTACGATTCAGGGATAGCGGCTGAACAGCAAAAGTTCGGGTATGAGTATAGGTCGACGCTGCTTGTGGATGAGGCAAAGGAGACGAACCTTGCAGAGGAGGCGGGAGACAAGGTTAACAGGATGGGCGTTGAGGTTGGAGGGGAAACGGCAGCAACAGGAGAGGTTTCGCCTATAGATGTGATTGAGGAAAAAGAGAGTGAAGTCGAGCTTGAGAAGTTTGAAGAAGGCGGATTTGAAGAGAACACAGAACTAGGTAAAGCGAGCAAGAGATTTAGGGCAGCTAGAAAGAAACTGGTTGAGCTGGTTCAGGGTGGGAGTGCTTCAGACGAAGACTACACTACCAAGCTGATAGGCTATCAGGTTCAGATGCTTGATGCATGGAACGAGTTCTTGGAGAAGAGGGGAACAGACTTCCTGCTGTTTGATGGAGTTACTCCGCAGGTCAAGTCTTCCAGAGACTATGATTTATACAATACCCTAAGGCGGGAAAATATTTCTAGGATGGAGGCATCCAGCGTATATGAGTCTAGGGAGGATAAGATAGAGAGATACATAAGGAAATTTGAAGAAGCCGACAATTTGGAGCAAGGCCTTTTTGACGCATTCAAGAGTGCCGATAAAGCATCACAGGAAATACTCACACAAATAAAGAAGCAGACCCAAAAGTTCCTAGACACAGCGCGTCAAACAGAGGGGGGTTGGCAGGTTCTTATGGATCTCGGCTGGGCTGGCCCAAGGGGAGGGGTGAAGAAGCTTACCGAATCGGATGTTACGCTAGAAGCTGTTCTGCTGAATCCAGAAAAGTTTGCTGATCCGTTTCAAAAGATTAAGGAAAGGCGGAAAAAAGAAGATATTTCTATGGATCTGTGGTTCTCAGATCCAAAGGACAAAGGCGAAGGGGGTTTCATTGGTGAAGATTTCCCCTTAAGAGGGTTGGGGCAGGCTGGCAATTTCGAGGGCCTCTCATCTGCAACCACCGCAAAGCTGACCGACCTCAAGCCAAGCATAGATGAATACAAGGAGGCGAGAGCCAACAGGGATGCGCTTGCTTCTGCGCTCACCATGTTTGATCAAGAGCTTGGTTATATGTATGGGCTCGGAAGGAGCATTTATGCTTCGGACGCCCTTCCTAGAGATGTTTCGATTAAGGATGAGTTTGGTTTGATCAAGCGGGGCAAAGGGGTCTTTGGTAGGGGAGAGCAAAGGGTTAACGCGAAGGACTTTGAGCGACTGAGAAAGAGGGAGGCCCAGTTAGCAGATGACATAGCCGAGTTTAAGGAAGCAGGTCTTGATGTTGACGCTGCTAGGGCAAGGCGAGAGAGAAAGCAGGTCAACAAGATTCTCACTCATTTCAGGGAGATAGCTGTTAGCAAGCAGGCAAAAAAAGAGTTCAAGCTAACGGCAAAGAAGGTAAAGAAAAGGGGAGCTTACTTTAAAATTATCTTCGACTCTTTCTATCGAGGTGGCGCAAGATCAATGGATCCCGGTTTAATGTTTGGAACTTTGGTTTCACTTTCGAATAAGTTTAACGAGGATCAGTATAGGGCAACAGGTAAGTTTGTTCAGGTCTCGATAAAGAAAACAGAAAAGGTTGAAACCCCAGCCACCTTATACTATAAGCTGTATAAAATATTAGAACTCAGAGATCCTTATAAGATACTGGAGCACCCATTGTTTTCAAATTCTGGTCTGTATCTCGGCCCTATTATCCCAGAGGGCAAGACCAAGGAATGGCTCATTGATATAAAAGAAAAGCGAAGGGCAGCGATAGACGGGAAGATTCGTTCTTATGCATCGGATTACAATCTGGACGAGAACCAAGCTAGAAGGATGTTCCTAAGGAACGACATGCTTGGCGCAGTTTGGAATGAATTTATACAGCTGTTCACGCATGAGGCTGGAATGATTGACAAGGAGTCAATCGTTAAAAAGGTTACAGATCTCGGCCCCAAGAGGGAGATGGTATTGGATTATTTAGCGCAAGGTCTGGATGTTCCGTTCAAGCCTAAGATTGTAGATGAAGCCGATCTGAACCAAGAACAGGTTCAGCAAGAAACAGCTAAACTTGCAGACGCGCTTGGAAAGGCACAGGATAAGTTAGAGAAAGCTAAGAGAGATTTCGCTGATAACAAGGATCTAATAGATAGATCTAAGAGAGGCGCTGTGGGCATAGCGAGGGAAAGGGGTGCGAAGAGTTTTAAGGGTGTTCTAGGAGAGGTTGATAAGCTTAAGGAAAAGGAGGACACCCTTCGAAAGAATCTTCAGGATGCGGAAGCGGATGTCATGGTCGCAACCAATGCCCTTAATTCAATTGAAGCCGATCTGAAGGCAATCACCGGGGATCAGACAAAGGTTCTTGAATCGGCTAAGCTAGCTCACAAGAAAAACCAAAGAGACTTATCTGACGCGAAGAAGAGAACAGACCTTTCAGCTGATAAAAAGAAGAAGCTCATTGACGCTCTGAACGAAAAGGTTTCGGAGAGTAAGGAAAACCTGAGGCTTTCCGTTGAGGGACAAAGAATGTCTGGGAATAGTCTGGATATTATTCCAAGTAAGTACATGTCCACCACCCTCCAGCAAACTATGCCGTTCGGGTATACTGCTGTTAAGTCAGACAAGCCATCTCCTGATCTTCCTATTGAGGGAGGCAGGCCTTGGGATGCCATGCTTGCGTCGGATGGGGCTAAGGTCACGGAAGAGTCTAAAGAAATAGGCACTTCCATCGGGGCTGACGGAATAGCTCAGTTACTTGAAGATAACAGAGCAAGGCTGGGAGATGTGTTTGTTGATAAGGCTGCTGCTTTTCTGGGCAATATACCAAGCAAGTACCTCAACGAACTAACCCTTTCTATAAGGACATCTCTTAGGTCTGATAAAGGAGTTGAGCTTGGCGGTTCATTCATGGAGGCAATTAAAACTGTATTCATTCCAACTGATGGCAGCACTCCAGATAGCTTTGTTCATGAGATGTCTCACTATCTTCACGCTTTCCTGCCATTGGAAATGCAGTCCAAGATCACTGATATGAGAAGGGATGCTCTTAGGGGCGTTATATCTGGGACGAAAGATGGGGAATACAGGTACAGGCTTGAGATAGCAGAGGACATCCTATCCAATGTGGATTCTAGGAATCATTTCGATATAGATCATTTCCAAGAGTATGTAGACAAGTATGGGGACAGGGCAAAGGACATGTATCATCTTATAAATGATAACGAGTTCTTTGCATACATCATGACCAAGGAGGGGCAATCGGACATGACTAGACTTATACCTCAAAACAACCCGGTTGGATTTGTGTCACGGGCAAAACAGTTCTTGTCTGACTTGGTTGATTGGATTTTGAAGAAGGCTAGGTTCGTTAGCGCAGAGAAACAATTTGTTGATGAAGTTGTTTCCAAGTTCAAGAATGGTAGCTTCTCACTAGAGAGAAGGAAGTTCACTGCTGGCCCCGCTGTTGATGCTTCTATCCTTACAGCCAAGGATCTCAATCGAGAAATTGAGTTTAACGTAAGGACTTCTCTTCTTGGTGAGGAGGGCAATGTTGAAGCAGGGAGAAAACTATCCCTTGAGGCCAGCTCTTTCCACAACATGCTGTACGAGCTGTCCCAGAAAATCCTTAAGGACATGGGCAAGGAGGATAAGTACAGAAACCTACTAGGAAAAACAAAGTTCAAAGAAGGTGAATTTGTAGTCGAGCCTGATGACGAGATAACAATTTCAAGAAGGGCGGCAGGCCTTGCTGGCATAAGGGAGTCTGAGGCTATCAGGAAAATACTAGAAGAAAACGAGGTTTCCACAGGCGGCGTTGTATATAGTGCAGAAGGTTACCTTGAGCTATTTAAAATAAGGCAGAAGAACCCAGACGCTATTCCGCAATCAATGTGGGAGCAGGTGAGCAGGGAATTCTTTAAGAACACCGAGGAATTCCTTGAATCTTATAGACGCATAAAGGCCTCTGCTGAAAAGGTTGAGACAGAGAAGGAGGTAGAGAAGCTTGCTTCACTGATGTCGGAAGTTAAGGAGAAGTTTGGAACAAGGGATGTTGCCAAGAAGTCAGCTGCCTCCTTCAAATCAATGTACAAGTCAATGCTTGAAAAGGTTAAGGATAGGTCTGCTGAGAACGAGGCTATAAGGAGGCTTGAGCAGTATGGGTTTGACCTTAATCAGCTAACAAGTCAGCTGGATGATAAGCTGGTTGGTTCTGAAATATTCAGGTCTGTTGAGGATTTCTATAATGCGATTTGGTTTAACGAGGATGCCCAGATTATACTACATAAAGGCATTAACAGGGAAGGGGAGAAGGCCACATGGAAAGATTTGGTGTGGACTTATATAGTCGAGAAGGGGATACACGAGAAGTATTTACGCAAAAAAGATATAAGACCATACAGGACAAGGGGCAAAGGGGTTGTTAAGCGTGACATTGATGCTCTTTGGGAGAGGGACATGGAGGCGATGTTTGCTGAAGTTGAGCCCATAATGAAGTTTGCCGCTGATCATATACTTAAGAAGCACCAGAACGATTTACTTCTGAATGAGGTTTCCGAACAGCAACTGCGCGGTTCATTTGAAGCTTACACAGATTACGAGAAAGAGCTTTCGGATCTTTTCGAGATAGACGAAAAGAAGGCAGCGGATAAATTGATAAAGGACTACACATCTGCAACAGGAGATCTTGCTGTTGCAAACAGGTTGTTCCTTTCTATAAGGAGAAGTGTCCTGTCCAAGATCAAGAAGAAGAACGACATACTGGTAGGCGCAGAACTGGCTGGCAGGATTGTTGAGTCCAAGGAGTTCAGCGAAGCGAGGAAGCAGGCTGCCTACGAAATACAAGCGAAGCCAGAGGAAGAGATACGGTTTGATAAAGAGAGAGCTCACTTCCCTCATCCAATTCCAGAGAAAAGCCTTACCATAGAGTATGACCTTAGCGACGTTAAGGGCAGGGAGCGCCAGCTTGAAAGGCTTTCCCTTTACATTCAGGATATAAACGATTGGTTAGGCAAAAACACAGAAGACCCGTTTGTTCCAGCTTGGAAAGAGATAAGGGATTTTGCCAGCGCGACAATGTTAAGCCCAACCATGAGGAGTGGGCAGTCGATGAAAGCCATTGCAAACTTCAGTTATCTCAGGCCGATACAGAATTTATTAGCCAACATTGGAACATATACTTCCAGAATGGCGATGCAGCATTTAGACAACTGGTCTCTTACATTGGAAAGATCAGCTAACTGGAGAGACTCGCATTCAGATAAAATGGCTAAGGCATTAATGAATGCTGCCGTGTCTCACGGGTTTGAAAGAGGGCCTGTTGGGGTAGCTGATTGGGTCAGCGTTGTTGGTAGAAGGTTCTTCGGCACAGCAAACCAAGTTGGAAGAAAGCTTTCAGTTGGGGATGTTGTTACGAGGTCAAACCTTACTGAGGTTAAAACAATTACCAAAGAGGATGAGGCTGCCCTGAAACTTCAAGTGGAAGCTTTTGGGGAACTTTTTGATATGGATGTCAAGGAGGGTCGTGGAGATGTTATTCTCAGCAGAAAGATTAAAGATCCCCTTAGAAGGAGGGGCCGCGGCAGGGAGAAGGTTATTGGGAGAAAGGCATTAAAGGTAACACCTTGGACTTTGCCAAAGAGGTTTAACGATGTTGCTAAAAGGTTTGCTCAAATTGTTTCCAGCATTTTGTCTGACTCCGACAAGGAGTCTAAAGATATAGATGAAATGGAAGGGCTTAGCGACAAGGATAGGAGGGAGTTGAAGCTCAAGCTTTTCACAAGGGAGAACAGGAAGGGTGATTCAATAATGCGCCTTATCTCTGAAGACTTTGATAGGGTGATATTGCCGTTCTTGGATAACAGGGAAGGCAACATAACAAGAGGAACCAATCCTTTCTTCACGGAGGGAGTATACGATGAGGCCAAAGATGCCATGCTTGCGGGAGAGATTAATGATTTGGCGGATCTAGCTTCTTTCTTTTCAGAACGTTCAGTGGATATAACCAAGCTAGGGGAAGAGGATGCCCCAATGCAACTCAACAACAAGGAGGCCCTTTATGAGTTGCTTCGTGAAATTTCCCTGCAGGCCAAGGGATTCAATGATTTTCTTAGTCCTCCTGTTGATTCAGAGAGGCAGGACTACAAGTACCAAAAGCTTCAGCAAGACTCTCCGTTTACAACTGCAAGGCAGGAAGCTGTTGCGAACTACTTTTATTACGATTACGGATCGTTCGACACGGTTGGCATGGCAAACATGTCGATAGAGGCTGGAACCCAGTACTTGGACATGTATATGTCTTCTATGGAGGCCATAGTCGGTGAGCTAACAGCCGCTGTGAACGACAAGAAGAGGGCTGCGGAGTCTGGTTTCTTGGATGATTTCAGGGACGAGAAGAAGCAGGGCGCTGCTAACAAGGAAGTCTTTTTAGATTATGAAAGAGCTGAGTCTCACCTTGCAAATGTTCAGCACGAGATTACGCAGTTAAGGCAACACCAAGAAAGGGATGTAAAGTATGAGCTGCAAACAAACAGGACGTTTAGGCGTGTATATGGTGATATGATTGGCGCAGCCACACAGCTTTTAACTGTAGGTGTGGCGAATATAGTAGGTACTCCAGTTCGTGGAGCAATGAGGATGCAGTCAATGTTCGGTGCTGCTCCAAGGCTCAACGCTAATTTCGCAGGAGTGGCATTGAAAGAGATGGCCAAGGGTGCGGCCTCATTTGGCGTTGGGTTTACCAAGGGGGCTTTTTACGCACTCGGATACCTAGGAACATTCAAGCCTAGAAAAGCCCTTATCAAGTTTGTTGATGAGTTTGTTAATCAGCCTTTTGTAAAGGACATCTCAATCGGCCAGTACAAGCTAAACACTACCCTTCGCAGGCTGCACGATGCTGGCTATGCAATGAAGATTGATGTTCAAGGTAAGATAGATGCATATCTTGACACAGTTGAAACTAGAGGGAGGATTGAGAGGGAGGAGGAACTTAGGACAAGGAGTGACTCAAGGTCGGTTCTTTCCAAGCTATATAATGGGGCTGCCCTATTCTTAGTTGAGATACCGGGGATGACAACGCCTAGGTTGTTTGACGCAATAGGTAATAATGTTTCATTCGCTTGGGCAAACACTGCCGTGTCTAACCTTGAGATAAGGCTAAAGGATTTACACAGAAGATATGGGGCTTCCCTTTGGGATAGGTACAATGATCCAGATTCGTTGGTCAAAGATCCAAATAAGGCAAACACGCTTAGCCCTGTTGATGTCTTCGGAGAGCAGTTCATTTTCAAGGGAGACGAATCAAAGCTTGGCCAGCTTGAAAACATGTTCACTCATGCTGCCCTTGATTACCACGCTGAGGCTCTGAGATTCTATAAGCTTCTGGAAACAGATAAGGAGGCTACATTCCTTTCCCCGGAACAAAGAGCTCAGGTTGGAATAGGTATAGTAACCTCAGAGAACCTTGCAACTGTAGCTAATAGGCCTCTTGCGATGAGGAACGATCCAAACGTAGGATTTGCTTTAGCCTTGGCTGGATGGAGTATATCTGCTGCACATAACAGTGTTGAATTCCTTTCTAGAGCTAGAGGAGGAAAGCAAGGCTGGGCAATGGATTCACTGAATGTTCAGATTGCATTGGTTGCCTTGGGCATGATGACAGTTGGTGCAATCGGTTGGGTCACTCAGGAACAGATACTTAGGATGATCTACAAGCATCTGTTTGGTGAGATAAAGGTAGGCAAGCACCCGTGGGAAGCTGACTCTGTTGGTGAAGGAGGAAGAAGGGCTTTGCTTTACGCCTTGAGCGGGTTCCCGATTCTAAACTCCGTGCCTAACCAGATGCTTAATGACCAGAAAAACATGGCTGGCATGGGGCCAGACTTGTTTATACAGAACAAGCTTAGGGATATAATTAATGTTGCTGGGCAGATGGCGACAACGCGCAACTATGAGGGATGGGAAAGAGCTATTACGGTTTACCTTAAGCAGACCTATCCAAACTCTAGGTATCTGGTAAACAGATTCCCTACTATATCTGGGACAGTGGATCTCAGGAACAACTCTAGGTTGATAAGGAGATATGCTCCTAGGGATATGGTTAAGGTAACAAGCTATACTGGCGGTGGATTAACAGCCACACCGCTGACACCGATGGTTGCGCTAATGGCAAACTACGCAACCCTTGGTGAGTGGGATTTGTTTAATGAATACTACAGGAAAGCCATAAGGGAAGCGCGGATACTTGGAAGGCCCAATCCAGAAACATATGTAAGGTCTCTTTACTTTGGAAAGGATCCTTATAGGGCTGCGTTGAAGGGGAGGCCGACTCAATCTGTAAGAAGGCGGGTTATAAACGCAATGAGTGATGAGGACAGGGAAGAGTACCTGCGGGTTGAAAACAATTTCTACAACGGGCTGACCAGAATAGGCGGAAGCAGGCCTAGCTTTGGGGGAAGAGTCCCGTTTGCCCCATTAAGCAAACCAAAAGGAGGCAAGGCAAGCGGAACAAGATGGAGACCAACTATTCCTTTACCAGACATGGCTTCTCCTAGGCCTTTAAGGAGGGCTTACTAGTCTTTGAGCAGATCTCCTTTGAGATCCACCTCCACACTTCGGGGCTTTGCTTGATTGAGGTAGCAATCCCTATAGACATTTTGCTGGTAAACTTTTCTTCGTCTATTTTATTAGGTGCACCCATCCCGTGATTAATTGCGTGTATTATTTCGTGAAGGAGTGTCTCTGCTCTTGATTGTCTTGGAAGAGATTTCGTTACTGATATTACTTGTGCCTGAAAATCACAGAGACCCAGCTGTTCTGGAGCCGCTTCCTCAGGAGGAGTGATCCAGTTAATCTTGTATGTAAGATTAAGGATGTCCACCTCTATGGGAAGAGATTTTGCCATTGAGTTAGCAGAAGACCGGGGGCCGCGGAACTGAGTAACTCCTGTTATAGCGGTGGTTGTGAGACCGCTCAGGTAGACTGCTATACCCCTGAGGGAGGGGATTTGACATGAGCCCCCAGCCTTCGTTGAAAAGAATGCCCCGCACACCGCACTCGCGGGGCGGGGCCTCGGCGTAGTAGTTGCCTATGAGTGCTTTATTCACCGCCGAGAATTCCTGAAGAACCTATTAAAGAATGATCCAGACCTTGGCTTAGGGAGGTTAAGTGTTGGAAGATCGCTTACATTCTTATCAGCTCTTTTCTTTAAACAGGACAGTTCCTGTTCCGTTAACAGCAACGCTGTCGGTTTTCCGTTGTCATCAGCCCAGATGGCAAAGTAATGTTTACTGGCGTTGCCCTTCCTCGTCTTGTTTAAGACCCTAGTTATTTGACCTATTTTAGCATTCATACTTATGTGCGTGTCCCTCGTTTATAAGAGATTCGTTAAGATCTACATCCCCCACATACAGTACTCCAAGAACTCTCCCGTACTTCCCTTTCCTGTCGAGCTTGGTTCTAATGACACAATGGTTCTTGTTTTCTTTTAGCATCTCTTTAAGCCTGTCTTTAGCTGCAAGTCCAGCTGCCTTCTCGGAAAGATCCCTTGTTCTACACTCAGGGGCATTTATTCCAAACAGCCTAACCCTTTGCTTACATTGCATGTCGAACCCAAGGTCGACAACAGCGTCAACAGTATCCCCATCTATAACTCTAGTTACCTTGGCGCTGTAGTGGTATAGCCTTTCTTCTGCTTTCATTACTACAGCTCCCATCTAAAATTTGGAAAGGCGTGCAACTGATCGTTGCTGGAAACATAAGCTCCAGCAAATTGACCTGTCTTTTGAAGGCGGTCTTTCATTTCGTTGTCTGAAACCCATCCCATTATGTGACAGAAAACCTTCTCTTTATATCTGTCCACAACGACTAGCCCGTAAGTCCAATTCCTTTTCCTTTCATTGTCTCTTACTGCAAGTACGTAGTCGGTGGGCTTCTTTGAAGGCCTTAACCTAGACCCCTTGAAGTCAAGGCTTAGTCCCGGTATGTCGTATCCTCCATCACCTCTGTCTGGAGTTCTCATGCAGTTCCATCTTTGTAGCCTGTACATCTGGTTGCCTCCAGTCAGGTACAAAGTTCCTCCTAGTTGTGCAAGTTGACCAGTGAGCTGATCCTCCTCCAGACGCTGCATCCTTTCTTCTAGGTTCTGTATGCTCGATCCAGACTTCTGCCTTGATACAATACGTGGCTTAAAGAAAGCAACCAGTTCATCTGCTTTCTGTTTCGCCAGCTTTATATCAGACTCCTCAAGAACTATTGTTGGATATTGAATCATTCTATTCCCATTATAAGTTTCTTCTTTTCCATGCTGGGATGTATGTATCTAAGCAGGCTCTTTAGATTCTTGTGACCGCTCAGATGTTTAACTGTTATAATATCTGCGTTGGGATGTGACAGCCATCTTGATATGGCCGTTCTCCTGAATGCATGAAATGTTTTCCCCTTCTGGTATAGCCCGTTCTTTTCTAGGAAGTACTTAAAGTGTCTGGATATGTTTCCGTTCCCAACCATCGCGATGATCGCCATCCTTTCCATTACATACTTGCTGCTATCCCTGATCCTGCTTTTTTCGGCAAGGGTATCGTGAAGCTCGTTGCTCATTGGGATTTCAATTTTCGTATCGAACTCGCTGGTCTTGGATGGGGTTATGCGTATCATCTTCTCGTCGAGATTTACGGACGACCATAGCATCTTGGCGCAGTCCCCTATCCTCATCCCGGTATTCCACCCAACCTTGATCATGCAATTCCAGTCTGTACCCTCAGAGGCTTTAAGCATTTCCCAGTAGTCCCTGTCTGTGAACACAACAGCCTCCTTTTTAGGGATCCTCATGAACCCTTTCGGGAACTTGGAGATGATGTTGCCTTCAGTGTAGCCCCTCTCCTCCATCCAGTTGAAGAATCCCTTCACGCTATTCGCGATATAGTTAATGCTGGATGGTTTGTACTTTTCCCTTAGTCCATCTATCAATTCAAAGACATCATCTTGATTCAAATAAGAATCCCCCTCTTCGATGTGTTCTCTGAATATGTTTAACGCCCAGTTCATTGTGTTCGACTCATCTGAATTCCTTTCAAGGAGGAACTCGTTCACTTTTTCTGATAGCTCGTTTGATTTTACAGTTCTTTCCATAGCTTTAACAGTTTATTGTAGTACTTAAGATTCGGGCTTTTCTTTATATGGGCGAACTTTCTTCGCTTAAAATACTCAAGGCTTCTTGTTTGCCTGAGTAGGTCAACCCCGCATGCTAAACTAAATTTTTGCGCCAGCCCCACGGGCACATCGGCCCATGTTTTCTTTTCACATATCCTTCTTAAGGTGGTGAGAGGTATCCCGCTGTCCTTTGACAGCTCTTTGTTTGAAGGGGACTTTCCATTTCTTCTTGCCATTAGCCTGCACAGGAACGGTGGCATCCTGTCAAGCTTGTCTACTAGCAGCATTGTGTAATGCGAAGTGTTCTCTGAGCTTTTCTTCCTGCTCTTCAAGGCGTTTGTTCTTTCTGGTAGTTTTCTTGCGCTTCCTTTCATACTGGTCTATGTACAACTGAAGTTTCCTAGCGGCTTCCTTAGCCTCAAACTCACTGTCGTACTCCCACCTATCATTCGGCAAAGGGTCACCTCTGGCGAGTCTGTTTCCAGCTGGGTTCTCTCCAGCGTCCGACTTGGTGTAAAGCTTATATTTATCATTAATATGTTTTACACTAATCCTGACAGACATCCCCTTGGGTACTCCTTTTCATAATCTATTCCAATATATGTTTGATCTATTGTTCCATCCCTCTTTTCGTGGAGGGAAGTTATGATCAGGTTGCCAGCTCCATCATTTTTAATATCAACAAAGTGTCTCGTCTCTTTGCAGTATTCCATGAACTCATTAACTGAGCCGGGGGTCAGGACAACCCGACCCCCGTGCTCGTTTAATATCATTCCGATGACAGCAGACATGCCAGCTTCACTCTTATCTGTGGCACGTCTGCCCTGCATTAGAATGGACTCGACTGTTCTGCTGTACTAAGCGCCTGCTGAGCAGGTTCAGCATCCGACTGCCCCTTAGGGGCGTTTGCAAAGGAGAACTGTTCGACAACACAGCTTAACTTTGACCGCTTCTTGCCTTCAGTTTCCCAGCTTTCCGTTCTCAGTCGACCCTCGATCAGAAGCCTGTCTCCTTTTGATACGTGCTTACCGATCACCTCGCCCTGCTTACCGAAGGAAGCACAGTCGATGTAGGCGACCTCTTCGTTTTCTCCTCGTTTACGGTTGGCAGCTATTGTGAAGTTGCAAACCATACTATCATTTCCTATTTCCTTCACCTCAGGTGAACGAACTAGGTTACCTAACACTATTACTTTGTTATACATGTTTTGTTTAGAATACCTCCTTAACTGGAGGTTTGTAGTTTTTAGTTTTTTGATACAGTTGATTGGCCAATTCGAAAATAGACCAACCTTCCTCGACTGCTTCTGTTCCCCATAGTTTTTCTACAGGTTCAGAAGGAGACTTGGAATCTATTACTAGAGAGATGCATTTAGTTTCTCCCTCTATGCATTGTTGGTATGCTGCGAGCTGGTATACCCATGTGTCATAGAAACGCGCCCTCTTCTTAACCCCTTGGGTCTTGAAGTCTATGACGCATTTGCCCCACAGGTTGTGGTCAGCCACTAGATCAACAGTTCCAGCATAACCGTGCTGATGATTGACAAGTACTGTCTCAGCTTGATGCACCTTGGTAATGTTCTTATCAAACCAAGGTTGATACTCCTTGAACCAAGCGTACACTTCATTGTCTTCTTTTGGTTCCGTTCTGTCTAGGTTGTACTGTTCAAGGACGTTGTGTACCTTTGTGCCAAATATAGCTGCTGAAGATGTTGAGACCTTCATGTCCTCAACGATTCTTTTCGCAAAGGATTCCGTTGTCTCTTCATCTTCCCTGTCCAGCCTGAGAGCAGAGAGTATTCCCTGTTCTATCTTCCAGCTTTCAAGGGCAGGCTTTGCCAAGACATTAAGAACTGATGTTACGCTAGGGAACAAACCCTCCACTCTAGCATCTTTTAGAGTGGTTGGCTTGCCGTTATCCCTAGTGTGTCTCGGCACTCCCTCACCAGTGTACCAGTGAGCGGAATTATCTGGCCTAACAAGTGCCATTAAGCAGCTTTCAGTATTGGAACTATATCGTTCCAGTTCTTCAGGAAGAAGTTAACTTTCTCGTTCGGGATTAGTGACAAGTCTTTAATCCCGTCCTGTATATGGCCCCTCTCGTTTGCTATCGCTAGAAACTTTTCTGGGGTGGTAACCTCGGCTATCAGAACCTGAAGCTGTTCGACAGGAGAGGGCAATTCCTCGCCTTCCCCCAGCCAAGCGGCCAACCTTTGGCCGACCTTCTCATCAGGCTTATTGATAACTTCTGAAGCAAACTCAGGTATCCTTGTCTTTTCAACAATAAG
>CEUX01061931.1_pt1 | contig 27221 bp, 12 predicted proteins | sample 531361 | NCBI WGS metagenome assembly CEUX01 (sample SAMEA2622736, study PRJEB7988) | marine metagenome | isolation source: saline water (ENVO:00002010), including
TTCTTATTTCATTATATATAGGCTCATTAATATTAAATGAATTAGCCCAAGTAGTACCCATGGCTGCATCATTATGTGACTTAGTGCTAGGTAGTATTATTGTTCTAGTTGCTGATGCTGGAATTTCTTGAATAGTATTAGAAGCTCCTTTTAATGCATACTTACCCATCATAGTTTTAGCTTCATTTAATGTTGCTACTTTATTTACTCTTTGACCAGCCATATCACTACCAGGTCCAGCATACATTTCTACAACTGTGTTGCCTAATTCATCTGTTCTTGAACTATAACTAACAATAACTTTATCTGTTTTCTTATCAACAATTTCCATATTAGGTTCAGCTAAAAAACTCATAGATTTAACTTCAACATAATCATCAGGTAATTGTTTACCATCTTCATCTAATTCTGTATTTTGTTCTATATGATATGTAACTTGTTTAATTTCTTTTGGGTTATGCTCATAAGGCATAACAGCTTCTCTTCCCATAGAACCTATATATTCATTCATACTTTCACTATCTATATCCATTTGACCATCATCAATAGCAGTCTTATCTTTCATACCTTTTATATTTTGTAAAGGCTCTATAGTTTCTCCAGTCTCAGTATTCCTATAATAAACTTTAGATTCGTCCACAATCATAAGTTGTTTAGAATTACCTTTATTTTCAACCAAACCTTCTGACGCAGCTAAACGCATTCTATTAAATATATTTTCTAAGTTCTCATTTGTAGCATACTTATTACCTCTAACAGCCTTTAACCATTCGTGTCTTGCAATAATTGATGCTAAAAAGTCTTGCATTCCTATAAAAACCTCTTTCATGCCTGTAACTTCATTATACTTGCCAGATACAGGTAATTCCTTTATGTTTTTAAGGAAGATTATTCTATCTTCAGGTGTTATGTTACCTAACTCAACTTCTTTGTTTAAATAGTCATTAAAGGCCTTAATTGATAATTTCCTCTGAAATTCCTCCATTTGGTTATAAATTTGGACTAAATCTTTAATTTTATTTACACCATGCTTATTTATATAGCTTTGTATTTCTTGTCCCCATTTTTTAAATGCAACATTAAACTTATAATCATTTTCTTTTAGTAGCTTTAGAAACTTACTAGGTATTTGAGCTTCATAACTTTTGGTAACTTCTGGGGGCATTAATAAATTATAATAATTGTCTTCAATTTTTGTTAAAATAATTGTTCCACTATTACCGCCTCTTAATGTAGCGATAGTCAAACCTTTTTGGTCTAACATAATTTTAAGCCATTTAACTAATTGGTTATAACTATAATCTCCATGAGCATTTCTAGCATACCAGCTTTCATCATCTCTTTGTGTAAGTTCTACCATATCATTTAAAGACATATAAGACGTTACCTCACCGACCTTTTTCCCACTAGGTAATACAGCATCAGAGCCATCTATAAAACTTGTAGGTAAAAAATCAGACTCTTCTTTTTTAGTTTTTAAATTTGCTTTAGGTCTTTCGGTCATAGCAACACTTCCTTTAGGTAGAGGTTTTTCTCCATCCCAATTAGCTATAACATAATATTTTTTTTGTTTTCTACTAACCCTGTTTTCTGGTTTGTTAAAATGATGAAAATGTTTTAATGCTTGTAGTTTTAATGGGTCTTTTATTTTATCTAATGCAACTTCCCCAAATATTTTTGTCATTAAATTAGTTTCTGCAGTTTGTTCTACAACTCCAACATCAGGCCATTTATCTATAATATAATCTAAGAACTGGTCAAATGTTAAATTTCTAGAACTTTTAGATAATTCAGCAAATTCTTCTTTAGATAGAGGTTTACCTATAGCTTTAAATAACCTATTTTTAAAATAAGTACCAGCATCTTTTTTCATATTAACAGTAGTGCTTGCTTGATTTTCATTTTCATTATAATCAACGTGGTCACCATCTTTAAAATCTTGCTCTAAATGAGGCTCTGAAATATCATGTATATCAGTATATGTTTCAACTACACTATCAGAAATAACATTAACAGCTATTTCATCAGGAGTTAAATCTTTTTTAGATATAGGAGCAGTTATTCCAGCTTCATATATATGGTCTGCAAATCTATCTTTAGTCCATGCACCAAAAGCATCAGCTAACATAGGGTCTATATCTAAGTAACTATTATATAAAGAATTTATAACAGCAGCACTATCTTTTAAATTGGGAAATTTTTCTATTATTTTATTATAAGAATTTTGAAAATTAGAAGATTGATTTTCTAAAAATCCTTCTACCGAACGTATAGCGCAATTATCTTTTTGTCCCATTACTTCCCTTTACCTTTTTTTATACATAATGATTCTTTTATTTCTTCTTCTTTACTTTTTACCTCTTCTTTAACAGCATCTGATTCTTCAGTAGTTAAAGTTTCTGATGACCTTCCTATATTATTAACATCAGATTCATCTATCTCACTTAATATATTTTCTAATTCACTGTCAGCTTCCAAGCTAAGAGGAATAGATTTGGGTTGTTTAATACGATTTTCTACAATCTTTTTTTCTGCTTTAGCTTTTTTAGCTTCTTCTCTTCTAGCCTTTTCAGCTTCTAATGCTTTTAAATCAGTAGTCTCAACAATTTGTTCACCACCTAAGTTTTCTAACTCAACCTTTTCTTTTTCTTTTATAAGTTTTTCTAATTTAGCATTACTTAACTTAGATACAATAGACTTTTCAGATTGAATATAATAATTAGAATCTTCAGGATTGTCAGATACTTTATCTTTCTTTTTAACATCCTCTTGACCTACAGTAACAGTTTCAACTTTTTCAACCTTAGCTCCTTTAGGTATACCTTTACTTAAATCAATACCTTGGTCTTCAGGAATAGCATCAGGCTTAACAGCAGATTCTTTTGCTATCTCTTTATCTATTAATTTTAATCTTTGCTCCCCTATCTTTTTGGCTTTATCACTTATTAAACCAGAGTTAATAATAGCTTCGGTTCTATTTTTTAAATCTTGTAAAAATCCTACATCTTTATTTTTATATGCACCTACTCTTTTAATTTTTTTATTTAACAAAGGCCCAGTAATTTCTTGGTCCATTTTATCAGATTCTTTATATACAGTATTTCCACCTTTAGTTATAGCAACTTTACCATCATCTTGTTTTTTAACTGTATAAGATTGGTCTGTAGGAGCTTCTCCTATTTGTTCTAATTTACCTTCAGCTTCAGCTTTAGCTTTCATTTCAGGAGTAATCGCTATACCACCTGCTGTACCAGCTTCTATCTGTTCGTCTATTTTTGCCTCAGCCGCTTTACTAATAGACTCATCAATTTTTTTATCAATATCTTTATCAATTAAAGAATCAATACCCTTACCTTCACCTATTGAATTTATAGCAGAATCTATATCGATATTATCTAATTTATCTAATTCTGTTTGCTCATCAACGGTTAATGATTGTTTATTTTGTAAAGGCTTTTTCTTTTGAGATATAAGTTCTTGTGCAATTTTTGCTTTATATTCAGCTTTTTGTTCATCAGTAAGATTAGAATCTTCTAATGCTTTCCATCCTTCTGTTTCTACAATATCAGCAAGTTTTTTAACTGGATAATTTTCAAATTCTGCACGTTGATGTTTGAATATTTTTTTTGTTAAATCACTTTCTGCTATATTTTCATTTTTAATTTGATTAACTAAACCTGGATTTAATGGAGTAGTATTTATATCTTGGTCTACTATCTGTTCAATATATTCTGATGAACTAGTAGGAACTGCTCTTGTAGGACCAGTAGGGGGTGCAGCCGCTTGTGAAGTAGCTGCACTGGCACTCCCCCCAGTTTTAACTTTAGTTTTTTGTTGAGTAGGTTTTTTAGGAGCAGTAACTGCATTAAGACCTATTCCTTCAGTACTATCTATAGGCTTTCCACCTATTAGCCCTGTAGCACCACCCATACCAAATCCACCAACAACAGCATCAATAGCTGCATTAACATCAAATAATTCTGCAAATGTTTCATCTTTATAATCAGATTCTAATGCAAATTGAGTAGTAACCTGACCAAGCTCTGTTAAAGCTTCTGCAGTAGCTTGTGTAAAAGTAGCATGTATCTTACCCCTGCTAACAGTTCCTGAATTTAAAAGCTCTTCCTTAATATTAAATAAAGCTCTTTTATAAAATTTGTCGTGAGTCCCTTTAATAATTTGTTTTCTTTGTTTAAGATTTTTAGTTCTTCTAAATATTCTTGAAAAAGGTAATCTTTCCCAAGCCATAGATGCTACCCCATAATAAGTATAATATTCAGCAGCCATAGCTTCAGCTTGTTGGTCAGTATATCCGTTTCTTTTTGCCCATTCTAATGTTTCTAAATACATATCAGAACTATCCATACCTGCCATACCAATAGCAGAAATATTTGCAGCTAAACCAGGATTTCTTGTTATAGCAAAAGAAAGCGCTCCCATACCTATACCAACACCATAACTTGGCAAAGCTTGAGATACAGCATTAACTATTTTTTTACCAAGAACACCATCACTCCAAGCATCTTTCCAATCATGCTCAGAAGACCATTTTTGAATTTCTTGCATAGCAGGGTCATTAAATGCATTTTTTCTTTGTTCTAATATATAAAGCATTTGCTTATCAACCATAGGGTCAAACCATTCAAACATAACATTTTGTTTAAATTGCTTTACTATACCACCGTCCCAATCTGTAGTTTCTGATTTTCTTTTTTCGTATGCTTCTCTAGTATTCCATTCTACAGGAGTCCATTGTTTATTAACGTCAGAAACTTTACCATCAGGGTCTATCCAAACTCCATCTTGACTAACCTCTCCACCCTTTTCATAAAACTTTTTTCTATACTCTAATCTTTGGCTAGCTTCAGGACCAAAAGTTTCAGGATTATCATACTTGGCTACTTTTCCAAAAGTTTTATTACCTTCTTCATCTACATTAGTATTCCAAAAATCTAAACCTATCTTACCAGGAACAGGACTCATTGACCACATAAGTAAATCACCCCAAGTTCTATTATCTGAATTAGTTAAATGAGGCCATATATCTTCAGGCTTTTCTCCAGCAGCTGTTCTTTTTTTGTATTCATCTTGAGAGATATAGTCTAATGAAGGATTTTCATTTATACCCATCATCTCACTAGCTACAACATCTGAACCTACAACAAAAGTATCTCTTATTATTCTAGGTGTTTGTTTAAGACCGTTCCACACTAAAGAGCCAACACCTGGTTCTTCAGCTGGTTTAAATGATTTGACTTTTTTCTTTAAGTAAGAATACTCAGGAGTAGCTAAAACTCTATCTAAATAAGCTTGTTGGTTTACATACTCCTTACCATCTTCTTCATATATTTCTGTAGGTAATGCAGGTATTCCGCTTTTTCCTTCTCTAGGATTGAGAAGTCTTTGTATTAGTTCTGCTTCTGATAATGAATAATCAGGAACATTTGAATTTCTATCTGCCATTTAATTTCCTATAAATCTAAATTGTCAGGATTAGCTGGGTCATTTCCAAATTCTATATCAAGTTTTCTAATAGCATCATAAGCTTTTAATGCTGACAGTAATATTTCATAACCATTTATTTCCATCGCAGAATTAGAACCACCAAATTCACTTTGAGTAGCATTTCTTGCTTCAGAACTTTCTTGTCTTCGGCCTCTTTCATCTTTAGGTAAGTATGAATCTAAAATTGCATCCATATTCTGATACCATTCTGCAGTACCAGCTGAATATTTTCCGTCAATTAAATCTTGAACCTCTGAATTTTTTTCATAGTAGTCTTTACCCCAAAACCAATCTCTTGTATATCCTTCTAAATAATCAAATATACTATCTATATTTCCTGCTATATCTTGTGCTATTGCTCTTCTATTTTCATCGCTTCTTAAAGTACCTTTAGATGTTGAATATGACCCCATATCGGTAAGTAAATTAAGTAACTTAGGGTCAGCCTCTACTGCATCAAACCCTTCGCCTTTGCCCATTTTATTTCTAAATGCATTAATTACACCAAAAGCACCACCTTCTAAATTGTCATACCTTGATTCTACTATTACTTCTTTTCTTGTATTAAAATGCTTAGTATAATCATTATTATTTCCAGCTATTTCTAAAGCAATTTTTTTATCATCCTCAGTTAAACCTTCAGGGATTGGAGGTAAATCAGTATTGTTGCTAACAGCATTTATTATTTCTTCAGAATAATTTTCAATATTAGTCATCTTATCTTCAGTTAATATAGGTATATAAGTTTCAGTAAGAAATTTCATTTCATCCTCTACCATAGCCGCTTTATGTTCTCTTTCTAATCTTTTTTGATTATCTATATAAGTTATAGATTGTCTAATAGCAGCATTAGCATCATCTACTCTACCTATTTGCCAAAAATCAAAAGCAGCATCCATAAACCCTTCCATATTTGGATTCATGTTATCACCTAATTGAATGCCTGAAGTTTCTTCGTCAGTATCCATATCGTATAATTGTTTTCCAGTTGAAATCCAATTATTTATTTCATTAATATTATTATTGTAATTTGTTTTATTAACCCATGTTTTATTATATTCTAAAATATTTTCACCAATTTGTTTGTAATCATTTAACACATTTTCAATATTTTGGAAATCATATTTACCATCTTCGTTTCCTTTTTGCAAATCAAACAATTCAGTTTTTTTAGTTTCAATATTATTAGTCAGGTTATTGTAATTTTCAAAATCAGCATATGTATCATTAATAAGTTGATTATTAGTTTCATATATAGTTGTATTTAAAACAAGTTGTTTATCATCATCTTTATGGTAATCAGATGTTTTTTTATACCAATCATCAAGTTCTCTTTGAGCATTATCAAAGTCTTCTTGTGTGGATGCATAATTTAATTTACTTATTATATTTGTAGCTTGCTGAGATTCAGCAGCTAAGTTTGCTTTTTCTTTTACTTCTTCTTTAGCAAAATATTCTTTCCATCCATCTATGGCTGTTTTACTCATTAACTCTCCTTAACCTTTAAATGTGCCAACAATATTTTTAATTAAATCAGGGTCACTAAACATAGAAGTGTCTCCAGTAAAGAACTCGCCTGTCGCTTCACTTTTTTTGTCTAAAGCTGCTAATGAAGCTTTTAAATCTTGTTCATATCCTCCACTTAACAAATCAGCCCAATCACCCATTAAGCTTGTTCCCATACCAGTCCAAGTAGAACCCATTTGAGTTAAGTCATGTTTCCTATCCATTAAATCACTTGTAAAATCTGCAGAAACAACATCCCTAAATGTACCAGAACCGTAACTAGTTAAATCTATTCCTTTAGCCAATAACTTTTCTTCACCTGACCTTGCAGTAGTCATTGCTTTACTTATAGCTTGACCTTCTGCTTCTCTCCAAGCAGCTCCACCTGGTTTAAAATAATCTGCAATACTAAATATCTCTTCATATTTTTCTTGCATAACATCAGCAGTTTCTTGTATTTTACCCATAAATTGGTCGCTTTTTTTCTGTGCTTGGTTTTGATTGTATAAATCCATACCAAAATCTAATACTTGAGAGCCAACCATTATGCCCATAGTAACTGGGTCCATTACATATCCTCCTTTAATTTAAAATAAAACTTCTTGTAATTTAATATATTTATTTTTAATTTCATAGTTATTTATAAAGTGTATTTCCAAACACTTGTTGCTGTAACATATTTCAATGTATTTGCTGGGTCAATAGATAATCTTAATCTATCACCTGCACTAAAAGTATTATTAGCAGTCCAAGTAAATGTAGCTGTTGTTTCATTAGCTAAAGTTTCCTGTACAAATGTTTGAGTAGTACCATTTACTCTTAATGCTATTCTTGTATTTCCAGGAGCAGAAGAAACTCCAGTTGCTGCCTGTATAACTAATTTCTCTAAAGTCCCTGCATAAGGAGCTATAAATAACGTATCATCATTTACACTATCTGCAGTTGAATTACTTTCTACTTGAGAAGCACCAAATGGCATATAATCTTGATTAGCATCTGCTGAATAAAATTGATGTATCTTAGTATCCATAAAATGGTCATAACCACCTACTGCTGTTACTTTACCGTCTAAATCTATATTAAACTTATTTGTTCCTCCTTTTTGAAGATTCATAAAATAAGTATTATTCCACCCTGTTATATCAGTAGCTGTAATATTTGCCTTAATAGCAGAATAAACTTGTACAGCACCTGCATCAAAGCTAGAGTCATTTAATGTTTGAGTTATATTAATTACATTATCAGTTGTAGTAGCAGCAGTTTTATCAGGAGCTGTAAGATTTAAAGTACCATCTTCAGCTACAGATGTGACTACTGTATCACCACTATTTAGAACTCTAAAATATTGATTATCACCATCATTATCTGCATCTAATTTAACATCAAAATTAGTATCAACATGAATTGTTAAACCTGCATCTGGTCTACCATATAAATCACCACCATCAATAGTAACATCACCAGTAAGGGTAGGAGTTGTAAACATAGTAGCTTTAGATTCATTAGTTACATTATTTAACGCCATTGTAGTTTTTAAAGTTGAAGGACTTTCATTAACTACATTACCAAGACCTATATCACCTTTATCTAAATCTGCACCATCAATTTTATACATACTGCCTAAAGTTAAATCTAAATTTCCATCACATGCTATTTTACCACTTCCATTAGCATTTAATTGTATATCTCCACTTGCACCATCAACTATAGTTATGTTACCAGTAGTACTATTACCTGTTTGTAATACAAGGTCATAATCACCATTTGATTTAACAGTACCAGAACCACTTCCTCCACCTACCGTTATATCTCCAGCTACTGCAGCCGAACCATTAAAATTATTACCATATATAGAACGCGTACTTTCTAAAATAGTTGCTGAACCTGCAAGGCCACTAGTATCTGCTGCATTGTCAGGTATATCACCACTAGATAATGCTCCTACAGAAAGAGTACCATTACTACTTGTTGTTTTTACAAACCCATTACTAGTTGTATTTAATGCTGTTGCTTTAGCGGCTAATGTAGCGCTATCTGCATTTCCACTTGTATTTTGGTCACCTGCTATGTTAACTCCTGGAAGATTAATATTGCCTGTTCCATCAAAAGATACTCCACCAATGTTTCTGGCAGTAGCTAATGCATCAGTTTTAGCTGCATAAGTTTTATATAATATCCATTCACCAGAACCTATCTCATCATCACCAGCTGCAGTTGCTACATATAATTTATTATCATCATTAGTATCAAACCATAAATCTCCAGCAGCTAATGCTGTAGGTATTCCATCTTGCCTAAAAACTTTTACTTGAGCTTGATTTAATACATCCCCTAATCCTACATCATCCTTAGTAGTTGATTGCGCTCTTAATCCTGAATAATTACCTGACTGACTAAATGCTTCTACATCAGATATATTGGCTGCCGCTATTTGACTTCCTGTCTTAATGCTATCTAAATTTGTATTTGTAGAATCTTGTAAATCAAATGCTGGAGTTGCATCAGTTCCACCTAAATCTATACTTACACCACCTAAACTAATACTATCATTAGCAAGCTTAGCATTTGCTATACTACCATTTAACATAGCATTTGTAATACCAGACGCCTTAACTCTTAATGTACCACTATTATCTTCTATAGAAGAATCATCTACCATATTTCCTACTTTGGTAGCAACACGAGCATCTGTATAATATAAATTAGAACCTTCTGTTAAATGTGCTGTTGTAGCATCTGCACTTGCAGTTCCACTATTTACTCTTAATATTCCTGTTGAACTACTTAAATCTTGACCTGTCCCCCCTTTAGATGTTCCTATAGCTGTAGCATTCCATGTACCTGATGTAATTGTTCCTACTGTTTGAATACCTAATGCTTCTACACCAGCTTTATCTAATTGTGTATTAGTATCTGTAAAGACTGCACTGTCTGGAACTTTTGTTCCAATATATTTAACCCATTCGCCTGCAGTAATTTGGTCAGCACCTGCAGCTTCTGCTATATATAATTTATCTCCATCATCTGAATCTATCCACATATCTCCAGCAGCAAGAGAAGTTGGGATTCCAGCTTGATTAAAAAATGTAGTTTTAGATGTTACTGTATTCCATGTAGAAGCACTTGCTATTCTTCCATCTGCAAACGTACCTGAAGTAATTTTGCTTGTAGGTAAATCAGCTACATAAGCATTAGCAACAGCAGTACCATTCCATACTCCAGAATCAACAGTTCCTAATTCAGTTATATCTAAACCATCAACATAAGTTTTTGTTATATGTTGGGTTACGCTTCCTGAAGATATTCTTGCATCGGCAAATGTTCCTGATGTTATTTTAGATGTAGGTAAGTCGGCAACATAAGCATTTGCTACTGCTGTTCCGTTCCAAACACCTGAATCTATTGTACCTACTTCTGTTATATCAAGTCCATCAATAAGACTTTTAGTAACATGTTGAGTTACATTACCTGCTGCTATTCTAGCATTATCAAATGTTCCAGAAGTAATTTTAGAAGTTGCTAAATTAGGTATTCTAGCATCAGCTAATGTACCACTATCTATATTATCAGCATTAGTAGTATCTGTAGTTGCCGAAGCAGCAAGCCCATGACTAGCAATACTTGTTACTGCTCCACTTAACTTACTTGTTGCTATTGCAGCTCCTGATTTAATATCGGCATTTACTATATTTGTAATAGTATTATTATCTGAATCAATAGCTTTATTTGTTAAAGTTTGACTATCAGTTAATTGAACAATATTGCTATTAGTAATACCAGTAATTGAAGCTGCACTATTTGCACTTGTTTGGTCTGCATTTGCATCTGTGCATTTAGCCGCTGTATATGTAGTTGCTAATGTTATATCTGCACTATCAGCTTCATTTCTTAATTGTAATGCTCCACTATTATTTTTTAAAGTAAGCCCTGTTCCTCCTGTACCTATTTTTACAGTATCACTTGTAAATGTTCCTGTAGTAGAAGTTAATGCTAAAGTATCAACAGGACCATTCAAATCTATTTTGCTAGCATCATTTTCTACAGATATTCTAAACTCACTTTGGTCTGCTATCAAACCCATCCAAGCATTTCTTTGACCATCGTTTTGTTGAAATTGTATATAACCCCAATCATCATCACTTGTTTTAAGAGTTAGCGGAGCGTCTGTTGAAGTATGTATAGTTAATGCACCTGTCATAGTGCCACCTGCTTTAGGCATTTGTTGAGTATTATCTACACTACCTAAACCTACATCAGTTTTGCTTGTATTAGAGTTTAATAATGTGCTTATATCTGTTAATCCTGTACCTCCATTACCTGCAGGAAGAGTACCAGTTACATCATTTGCCATATCTACATTACTTAAACTGTTACCTGTACCATTAGCATCAAATGTTTTATTTGTTAATGTATGTGTAGAAGATGCAGATATACCACCTATATCTGTTGCTACTGTATCACCTTCTAATGCTGAACCTCCAGATGAACCAAATCCTGGAAAAGAAGTTTTAGCTGTATTGGCTGCAACAGAAGTGTTATTAGATACCTCTGTATCAAAGTCTGATATTTTAGAAGCTGTTATTGTTGGTATTTCAGCAGCGTCTAAACTAATCCTTGCATTATCTATTGTACCTGAAGTTATTTTATTTGCATCTAATTCATTTGACAAAACACCTGCAGGCTCTACATAAGTTGATGGTGTAGTGCCTGTTCCTATTTGTTCTTCCAGCATTAAGCCATCAAACCACATAGTAACGCCAGAACCTCCGTCATTATCTACCCTCATAACAGCACTAGTAGATGAATTTGAAGATAAATCTATTACACCGCTTACTCTTGTCCAAGTATCAGCACTACCACTTGTGTTGCCAGAAATAGCAGAAGTTGATGCATCAGAAGTTTTTATATAAATTTGCCATGCTTTAGTTGCTGCACTAGCTTGTACGTATGCGCTAACAATCCATTTTTTATTAGGAGCAATATTAATATTATAATCAGTAGTAGAACTACCAAAATAAAGCCATCCATCAGAACCGCTAGCTACCATTTTTATAGATGCATTACCTATAACAAAATCTCCTGCAGTAGTATCTAAGGTTCTTGTTATATTAGAAGATTTAACAGTAGTTGGTAAAGCAGGTTCTCTAAATGAAGAATACTTAGAATTAACTACATTTACTCCACTACCACTTACATTTGCTTTTGGTAAAGCAGCATTAGCTGTAGTTTCAGTTGCATCTAATTTTGTTCCATCTGCAGATATATCTCTACCGTCTATTGTTTGACTTCCTGAAAATGTTATATTACCAGTCATCTCACCACCTGCTTTAGGGAGTGCTGCATTGGCTGTAGTTGTAGTGGTAGTTAAAACTCCGTCTCTAGTTGCAATATCGACACCATCGAAAGTTGAATTTGTTGTTATAGGTCCTGTCATTGCTCCACCAGATTTAGGAAGAGCAGCATCTGCAGTAGCAGTTGTAGTTGTTAAAACACCATCTCTGGTTGCAATATCAACTCCATCTATTGTAGAATTAGTAGTTACAGCACCTGTAAAAGCACCTCCACTTTTAGGCATAGCAGCATTAGCAGTAGTAGTAGTGGTAGTTAATACACCATCTCTTGTAGCTATATCTACACCGTCAATTAAACTATTAGTAGTTAAATCTGCTGTTAAAGATAAAGCATTAGCCTCTACATATGCATGAGCCTCAGCTGCTGTTGCTTTAGATGTTACTTCAGTTTCTAAATTTGCTATATTAGGTATTGCTATTGTACCTGTAAATGTAGGACTTGCTAATGGTGCTTTTAATGCTAAACTATTAGTAATTGTAGTAGAAAAGTCTTCATCATCACCAAGTGCAGCAGCAAGTTCATTAAGTGTATTTAAAGCACCTGGTGCAGCATCTATAAGATTGTTAACTCCAGTAGTTACTTTTCCATCTACTTCAGAATCAAAGTCTGATATTTTAGTATGGTCTATAGTATCTAAAACTGCTAAATCTCCAAGACCAGATACCTCTCCATGAGCTATTGCTAAATCTGATTTAACAGCAGCCATATCTGCATTATCTAATAATGTAACTATATCTGCAGTAACATCTAATTGTGATGTAGTAATTGTGTCAGCAGGTATAGCGCCTGCTAAAGTCTCTGGGTTAACTGTTATAGTAACAGCTCCAGTACCAGCATTTTTACTAAGACCAGTTCCACTTACTTCTACAGATTCTACTTTAGCGGCAGTATCTGAAGTTGGTATATCAGCGCAACCTGCTCTATAAATTCTATTTCCTTGAATACTTAATTCACCTGTACTAACTCTAGCCACAACTGTATCGCCAATACCTAATGTTTTAGCAACATCTTTACCTACTACTACATTTTCATTAGTGTATAAATCAGAAGATAAACTTTCGTTGTTTTTTAAAGAAAGAGTTGTTGCTCCGTCTGATTTCCAAAAACTTAAAATACCTTGTTTTATCTGCCTTTTACAGTCAATAGTTAATGCATTATAAGGAATAGTACCATCTCTAGAAACACCACTATGTTCAACTTTTTGCATATACTGACGAACCCAACCATCATCAGTTTTACCTTCTATATAATATGCAGATTGTTCAGGATTACGAGATAATCCAAAACCTTTATTTTGGACAATTCTTATATCTCCTGGTTTACCATCTCTAGTAGAAAGTTCGCTTTTATAATAAGGGGTATTAACAGAATCGATTAATTGATTTATTTCGCCATATATCTCTTTTACTACTCTATCTAAATTTTTATCGCCAGTAGCTCTAGCGGCTCTAGTACTTCTAGGTTTAATTTGCCTTCTTGACATACTTAAGCATTACCTCTTTCTCTATATATTATTGAAAAAGAATCTACCTCCGTATCAAAATGTTGAGCATTAGATTCATTTAGTCCAGACATAATTTTAATTTTTATTGATTTTGCTTTTTTATGTTCTGGAGGTAAATTATAAGTTAAACAAGTTTCGTCCCAAATAATTTCAGATACTTTAGGAGCAATCCATTCATTATTATTATTTACCATATACTCAAATACAGGTCTAGTATTATGAAATACTATTTTTATTTTTGAAAGCAATTTATTTACTGTTTGGTTTTCAAAAGAAAAGTTTTTACTAATAAATGTAAATTGATTAGAATTATCAGAAGCAAACAATTCTTTTAATCCAGATTCACCTGGCAATATAATAGTATCAGTATTAAGAATTATTTTACTATCTTCAGGGAAATGATTACTAGCAGTATAGTCACTTGAATAATTCCATCCATAATCAGTTTCAAAAGGATAAGTTTGCTTTTTAACTAGAATATACGTTAATTTACTTTCTTCAGAACCATCTCCAAACAAGCCAACTTGATAAGCATAATCAACAACAAGTCTATGATAGTTATTAGGGGTAGTTTCATCTATTAATAATATATCTGGGAAATAAGGGAATCCATCTACAGTCCAAGCTTTTTCTAAAAATTCCCATCCTTTTAAAGCTATATATGTATAGTCATTTAGGATAACTGCAACATCTTGAATATTAACGCCACCATCTCTATTTAAATCACCAATCCAAAGAGACTCAAATTGATATTGACTTGTCCAATTAATATCATAATAAAGACCATCAGGCTGCTCTGCTTCTGGGTCATACTGAGGCCAATTTGAATGCCATCTATAATAATACCACTCATGATATTCGGCTAAATAACTGCTATTTTGCCATGGAGACTGACTAAAATGAGGCTCATTATCAAATACTTCAAACCTAAATTTATTAGGACCTGAAACATAACTTATAGTTCTTTTAAGTGGTTTTTCAAAAGCTTTAACAAAATAATAATCTCTATTATAATCTTGACCAGCATAATTATCACTTACTTCCAAATAAATATTATCGCCTCTTTGTCTTCCATGAGGCTCAATAGTAGTAACTTCTACATACCTACCATTAGCACCATCGCTATATCCACTCCATATATCATCATTATCTTCCTCTTCTTCTTCTAGTAAAGGAACGTTATCAAATGTAAAATAACCATTACCATCAGCCAACGTATCTACCAAGTCATTAATCCTTTGTGTATTAGATGAAGCATTCCAATGTGAAGTTTCAAAATATAACATAATTCTTGGAGTCTCTTCATTACCATCTTCTTGGTATTCAGTTGGGTACCATTGTGAGGAAGGATAAGGCCAATAAACTCCCCATTCAGTATTCGTTCCTGAACTATCATAAACACTACACGTTACAAAATCTCCATTAGTAGTCCAATCACTATTAGGAAAACCAGTACCTGTTCCATCATAAAAATGTTCATAAGGCACAGTATGAGGAACTTCAAGATTTAAAATTAAACATGGAACACTAAGTAAACCATCGCTTTCTAAGATATAGTGAGTTTTTTCAGCGCTAAGTATTCTATATTTTGGGGTTTCATGAGCCGCATTAGCATTATGGAATGACATACCTCCAATTTGTTCATTTTTATCTTGACCCCAATCAGAATAGCTTATATTAACAAGTCCAGTTTCAGTAGTAAGCTGACCAAATTGTAAATCTAAAGCATCTATAATTCCCTCACTACCACCTAACGGAGTAGTTCCTTTAGTATAAAAAGTTTGAACATTTGCAGTAGCCTCTATATCTAAAGCATAATCATCTCTTGTTACCATAGAAGAATAAAGCTCTCCTTTTGCTCCAGCAAATACACCTTTATATTTAGATGTTTCTTGTAAATCCCATCTTGATTTATCAATATTGTAAGTAAAGAAATAGTAAGAAGGTCTAGCATTAAAATCTAATTTTCCATTTGTAATTATATTTAAATAATTAGGAAAGTCACCTTTTTGTAAAACAAATAAATTATTTTCTAAAACTACCTCTTTTTCCCAATCTTTTAATATTCCATTAATATGAATCCCTGAACAAAATGCCTGTAAATCAACAATATATTTACCTGTTTCTACATTATAGCCTGTACCATAAGGTAAAACTATATTTTTATATTCTGGATTAAAAGTGTAGTCTTGATAAAATTCGAATATTTCTTCTTGAGTTAAATTGTCTGGATGACCTTCGCTTCCATTATTTTGAAAATATTGAGTCCACATACCTAAATGCCATACATACTTATACTGTTGTTCTCCATAAAGAAAATTTGTATCAGCCCCAGGTATTTCAAACCATTTTTGAGGAGCAGGGTCTAAATCGCTATAAGCTTCATAATAAGCTGCTTTAATAGCCCTTAAAAGCCAATTAAAAGGTTCAGCTCCACTTATCCTAAAAAATATACAAAAACATCTTTTTTCTGATTCAAAATTAATATGTGTAGGGTATTCTCTATCTCTGTCTCTCCAAGATATTTTTAATCCTTGTTTATGGGAAGTTATAACTGGAACGCCTATATTAGTAACTTTACTACCATCATATAAATATATATTATGCTCATCGGCAAAACATATTCCAAATTCAGTTCTTTCAAAACTACTGCTATTTAAACATCCAGTACCTTCATATGTATCTTCAATATATAAACCACCTGCATTTATAACGTACATATTATTAAAATCCCAAACTATAATTCTACCATTGAAAGATGTCATTGCTTTAGGAGTACTTGGTATAGAAACAAAATCCCTAGTCCAATCAAATGTATTAAATTTATCTGGTCTAGACCTAAATATTATATTAGTAGCATCTTCAAAAGAAGGGTGTTTACAATCACCTACAAATAAATATGCATGTAATTGAGTAGATATAGTATAATTAGGTTGATAAATTTTAATATCTTCTGGCATACTTGTATAAGCTTCAAACGATGCATCTTCTACACCATTATCTACATAAGTAAATGAAGCAACATTACCTAATGTAGTATCAGTAGAAGGAGAATTATATAACGTTGAAGCTTCATTACCTACAAGCCAATTAACTCCTAATGGAATAGTTGTTACTAAACTATAATCTTGTTCTATAGTATATACATCATCACCTGCAACAGTACCTTCATTTAAACTGTTTCTAGACCTCCATAACCTTATATCAGTAACTCTTCTTGATATAATTTCTGGTTTATGCAAATTAATAGTTACAGCTAATGCAGAAGCTCTTCCAGTATCGTCAGCTTTTACATGTGTATCTGTAATATTTACTTCAGTATAATGATTGCATAATGGAGAATCTTGATAGCCATCATATACTAAATTAATTTTATATCTATACAATTCTTTACCATCTACATCGTTATAATAGAAAGGAGCTAAATTAGAACCAGAAAAAGCATGTGCTTTTACATTAAAAGATATAGATTTTGAATCTAAAGAATATTGTTTAATATTTTCATCATCACTAGAATTAGGATTTTGATTTAAACCTATAATACTAATATCATCTGCTGGAAATATTTCACCTGGACTTTCAGGCATATTTAATTGATTACTTTCTATAGTACTATTACCTACTAGTTTAAAATTAAATTTTGAAATATTAAAAGGCCCAGAAGTAGACATAAACGAAATATGGTCACCTTCAGTTCTCCAAGTATCAACAGCATCTAACACTTGACCAGAATAACCTATACCGTTACTTGTTTCATCTGTATTAAATATAGTCGTTCTCCCATCAAACCTATTTAAATTTGTTCTATAAATATCAAAAGTAGCATCTTCAGTAAAATAAATATCTCCTGTAAGGCCTTTGTTCCAAAGATGGCTAGTATCTTTTGCTACTTCTTCAGTTACAAAAAAGAAATATGAGTTTAAATGAGGGTAAATAGTTTGAAGTTGGTCATCAACATCTGCAAATAATTCAGGGTATGAACTATAATCATGAGTAGCTAAATCAGTTAAAGGAATGTACATTTGTAAAATTTGATTAGGTTTTTCATTACCTGTATCTTTGCTAGAACCTACAGCAAGATATTCTTCAGGAACTGATGCATGCTCTCTCCAATCTGCATCTAAATTCTCATCACTAGGGTCTAAAACCATTACTCCTACTTTGCTTGTTTCTGAAGGACTATTATCAGAAGTATTCCACATTAAAAACAAAGTATTTAAAAATTTATCAGTTTGAGATGGGTCATGAGCTGATATCATAAGCCTATCATTATAATGTCTTACACATATAATTTCTAAGGTACTATCAAATCCATATAATTCTTTTATATGAACTCTAGCTCCATCCTCGCTATTAAATCTACCTTCAGGTTTATGTTCAGAAGATATATTTATTAAAGGAGTTCTCATTAACCCAGTTTCGAAACATTTCCCATTATAGTACCAATTTAAATCCTCAGCACCATAAAGTAGTCTAGTATAAAATTCTGCTCCTGCACCTGGCCATATACCAAATTTATCCATAAATGTAGCAACAGCTCCACCAAATACAAAATTAAACAAAAAGTCTAATATATTGTAAAGACCCAAAATAATTTCAAGTATTCCACCCCAAATTCCTGTTTCTTTCCAACTTCCATCTCCATCATCATCGGCAGCTCTTAATCTATGATAACTATGCCAATTCCATCCTCCTGGAACTCTATAAGACCAAGCAGAATATATATTAATCATTTGTTCTTCACAGGTAGCTAAAATACCTACCCAATCTTCTCCTGAACCTTCATTATAATCTGGAAATGCAGGATTTTCTTTATCTGTCATTGGAGACTGTATAAGTCCATGCCTTACAATCTTAAATCCTGGGTCACCTTCTACTGCATGTATACCTGAATATTTATGGTTACCTCTATCACTACTTCTGTCATCCCAATCTTGACTTCCCCTAATCCAATTACCTGATTTTAAAGTTTCCCAAGATTGGTCAGAATTATAAAAATAAGTTTCCTTATGTGTCTCAGTAAAATTTTTATTACCAAAATTTATAGTTGCTCTTTTTTTAGTAATTTTATCATAGTTTAAACTTTTATTTTTAAACGTAATAACTCCACCTGCAGCTGGAACATCTTCTAAACTAGCACAATATAAAAAGTTTTCATCTCTAGCGAAATTATCTCCAGTTGGTTTCCAATAAGAAACCCATACATAATGTTCAGTCTCAAGAACAGAACCTGGAACAGCTCCATTAGGAGGAGCATCTCCTTCTTCAAATTCAAAATAATAAGTTAAAGAACTGTCAAAATTACCTTTTGCAGCCTGACCAGCAGCTTCATCCCTAGTTCTTCCTGGGACTTCTGAAATTTTTATTTTTCTTAATGAAGGAACTGCATCTACTGCTTCTGATTGTGAATGAGCTACAGCTAATACCCAAATTGAACAATCTATAGTTAATAACTGACCACTAACTTCTTGAACACTATTAGCAAAAAATTTAACATCTGCTTGACATATATCACAAGCAGCACCTGACAAAGCATTCTTTCCTACATCACTGGCACCTAAATGTATTTTAGCATTAGCAGCATTTAAATCATATAAATCTTTAGTATCATCCCATCTGCCTTCATAGTTAATAAAATATAAATCTTTATGGTCGTACCTTATACCTACAGCAGAAGAGTAAGCTTGGTCTGAAGAACCTGGAAGATTAATAAATCTATCTACAGAAAATGAAGAATTTAAAAGTCTTTTATCATAAAGAGAAGAATCTTCATATATCCAATCAGAAATAATTTCACTTTCTTTTTGAAAAGGAGTATGTTTAGTTTTATATAAGATTTTAGGACGTAATTCTTTTCCATGTCCTACATAAACTTTATCATTTTTAACCTCCATTGATTCAGCCTTACCTCCAGCACCAGAAGCATTTATAGGAGTTTTTATTGATTTAGCTCCATATAAATCAAAAATAGTATTAACATCACCTGACTCTACATCAGTATAAACTAAATCAAAAATACCAGGTTCAGACTCTATAACTTTAGACATATTAGTATCAATTTCAAGTCCACTGATTAAATCTATTTCTTTTTTAGTCCCTCTTAAAATTCCGTCTTTATCTCCAGAATCTACATTTAGAGAAAAAGATGCGCTTTCATCCTTTATGTCAGATGATGAAAAGCTAGACATAAGACCTGCAAAAAAGTTTTTTATTTCTTTTATTTTATTTGCCATATTAAATTTTTACCCACCCTAACCCTGGTCTATAAGACCTCTACCGTTTGTCCTCACAGGGATTAATTATTTTAAAACACCCTTTAGAACTGATTCAACTGATTCCCAGATTGCTTCAAAAATCTTTTCTTCAGTTTTTTCATTTAAGAAAGGAATATTAATATCTTTATTCCATTTGTCAATTACTTTTCTTTTTGTTTCTTCGTTGAAAATGTAATTTATTACCATATCCTTGAAATCCATATGCTTCATCTCCTAGTTTATCTAGCCACCATCGGTAGCGTTGTTTGTTAGTTTTCGTACGCTTTAATGCCATTTTCAGAAAATTCCATAGTTACCCATCCAGTACGAGCAACACCATAGAAACTGTATCTTGCATATTCTGCATATTTTAGAAAAGAACCACCACGACAATACCACCTACGTCTTAATCGCTCTTCCCCATCTTCTATTTTTAGACTATCAACTGGCTTTGCATATAGTTGATGATTATGTCCTAACATAAAGACATCTCCATCAGTATAAATAGCAGCCATTTTATCAAGCTCTAAATCTCCGTTTTTACCACCACCTTTTCCATGACCTGATACTAAGTTCCATTTAACGCCATTTATGGCTATTTGGGTGTATCCTGGCATTTTAAAGTATGGTACCTTAAGACTATCAGCCATTACTCTTGATATATCTACGCCTAATAAATTAATAGAACGAATCATATCATGGTTACCACCTCTTATAAAAACAAGTTTATCAGCAATTTTTTCTATCCTTTTCATAAAGGTTATATGCTGGTCATCAGGCTCCATATCTTGGCCCCTTTGACTTATTTTGTAATTAGGTGGTATAAGTTCTATATTGTCACCATTCATAAACCATCTTGCATTAGGGTCTGCATCTACTTCGGCTATAAAATCATCAAACTTTTCGTAGTGATGTTCTACCGCTCCATGATGCACATCTGTAGCACAGTGTAGTTTTATAGGTTTATCATATGATAGTTCTAGAACCTGTCCAGGCTCAATATCTTCTGGTACTTGAGGCTGATTAAGATGTATAGTAAACCATTTTTTGCATTCTTTACAAGAAAACTCTCTAACTTTAATACCACTATTTCTTATTCTACTTCCTCTGCTTTGTACCTTTTTGGAATTACAATGTGGACAAATCATTACTCGGCCTCTTTTTCTTGGCCCTCTGCTTCCATTCCTTGGAGCAATTCAATAGCTCCTTGTATTTTAAGAAAAGTTTCTCTTAATTGTTCTTGCTGCCCTTGTAGTGCTTCTATTTTTTGAGCATTAGTTAGCACTTTAGGTTCTTCGTTTTTAGTTTGTTTTTTATTTTCTTTAGCCATTACTGACCTCCCTGTGTTTGTTTTTGTTTAGTTATTACACATCACTAAATACTGGTGTTTCTGTTGAAACAGCGTATCCAGATATGTACCAATTTGTTCCATCGCAAGTTACTTCAATCATGCTTCCTGGCTCTAATAACTCCATATTTAATTTATTATTACTATTATTATCAGAACTTACAACTGCTTGTGAATTATCTGTGTCTATATGTAATACACTCCCAAAGAAAAAGTTTGTTTGAGAAGGTGTAACTATAGCTACATCATATGAGCCAGTTCTTTCTGTTATCATAAATTTATAATTTAAACCATTAGCTGCTGCAGGTAAAGTATACAAAGAATCAGCAGATTTGTTTTTAACTACTATTGGTCTACCTGACATTTGTTTTGTTAATAATTGTGTAGCTGAGTAAACATTTGGAGTTTTTCTTACACCTTGAGTAAATTTAGCATAACTTTCTCCAGAATCAATATCTAATATTTCTCCAGCAGTTCCATTAAATTTAACATCACATTTGTCTTCACCTGAAACACCAAATTGAGCATTACCTGATTTTACATTCAATACATCAGCACCTACACCTTGACCATTTAATATTAATTTATTACTTGATTGTAACCATTGCATATAAGCAGATGTGTTATTACCATAAAATTTAACTTGATTACCATCTGTGCTATTATTACCTGAAGCATCTGTTGCACCAAAAATTAAATCAGAAGTTCTAAATGAAGCAATATTTTCAGATGCATCAAAAAATAATTCACCACTATCCATATAAATTTTTGTATCACCAGCAGCTAAATCATCTGTAGTTCCAAAACTACCATGAGATTCAGAACCTATTTTATTGCTACCGCCTATATAGTTGTATGTAAGCGCACCCATTGACCTTATTTTAATACTACCTTCTAACCATAAGTATCTTGAAGTATTAGCATTAGTACCTGGTTGCATTTTCATATAACCATTATAAGATTTAAATGACATATTAGTACTAGCGCCTTTAACACTATCAAGTAATATACCTGTAGTATGAATTTGCTCTAAAGTACTTCCGTCATCATTTACTGTTTGAAGTAAATCATCACTACCTACATGAAGTTTAGGACCATTACCACCATTATCAATTTGAAATGTTGCAGATGAAGTTCCAGTAAATGCTGCACCACCAGTAATATCACCAGTTACACTTAAGTCTCCAGAAACACTTGCATTACCATAACATATTAAATTTGCTTGTTTAGCAGCACTTGTTCCAATAGAAACAGTACCACTATCATAGTTATGCCCTGGAGAAAGAACTATAAGACCTCCGCTTTGTTTAGTTGAAATAGTCATAGAAGCAGCTTCAGTATGTATATTTTCTGTTATAAGACCTGCACTACCTGTAGTACCACTACTATCTGTAACATGAAGCCATTTATTTACAGCTAATCCAGTAGTTGTATTATCTGCATGAGCTGTTAAACTTATTGATTTAAAACCTAAATTATTTCCTCCTGTATCTATACTGAATGAAGAGCTTGTAGTTCCAGCAAAATCTGCTGCACCTGTAACAGTCAAATCTCCAGCGATTGACAAATGGTCTGCTACACTAACAGTCCCTCCAGCTGAATCTAAAGTTAAGTTGCCTGCACTTGTTGTTATTTTTGCTACCTCTAAAACTCCAGCAGTAGCAGCATCTGCATAACTATTTATCTTAACTGCAGCTGATTTTAATTTAATTTCACTAGTTCCTCTTGCTGAAACAGATGTTCCAATTAAATTTATAGCTTGAGCTGCATCAACAGAAAAATGAGTTACAGTACCTCTATTTAAAGCAAAAGATTTCCCACCAGTCATACCATTATCCATATCTATTACAGAAATAGCGCCATTTACTCCTATAGATAAACTATCTGATACAATATTCTCTTTGCTTTTATTTGTAAATTTAAGGTTTTGTTTTATTTCAACATCACCTTCATTTTCAACAGATAAAGATAATGCATCATTTTTATCATAAACTTGGAATATATCACCAGCTTGACTTGAACTTGCTGCTTTAATATTAAATATCGCATTAACATCGTATAATTTAAATCCTCCATGAACTTTTAATACATCTCCATCAGCATGTCCTAATTCTGCTCCACCATGAATAAGTAAGCTATCTGCAGACTCATCCCAGTGTACTTTTTTAGACGCTGTTGCGCCATGCGCTATAAAATCTACACCTGTATCATCAACACCAAGAATTAAAGAATCCGCTGATTCATCCCAAAGCATATATTTACCTGATGTAGCACCGAATAATTTAACATCGTGTCCTGTATCATTTACACCTACTGTAAGCGCTCCTATAAATGCGCTGCTGCCTGTTAATTTAAATTTTTCACTTTGTTCATCCGTAGTATCAGCTCCTATAGATACATTTCCACTAGCTCCATTTGAATATATATTAGAAGCAGTTAATGTAGTGGATGTATCAAGTCTTGGAACAGAATCTATGTATGAACCTGGGGATGACCAGCTTATACTAGATAAAGATGCAAAACTAAGATTTGAATATAATGTTTTAGCAGTTACAAGATAATCATCAGTTGAACTTCCGTCTAACGTTACAGTAGAAGGATGGATTCCTTTTACTGCTGCAGAATAATCTCCTGTAGTACCAAATTGCAAAGTACCAGTATCTAGAATAAATTTATCAGAATGAAAAGTCATAGAAGAAGTATCAGAAGAAACAGAAGTAGATTTAACTGTGATGTGAGCAAGTTCATCATAGTTACTACCGTCATATCCATCAAAAGATATTTTACCTAATTCATCACCATCAGCAATAGTAGCAGGAGCAATTTTGCTTCCTCTACTCTTTTTTAATACCATTTCTACAGGCATTGTTGATGATACATTATGATTAGAAACAGATAACAATTCACCTATTGTATCTGATGTAATATGTAATTTTGTATCTGGAGAATTGGTACCTATACCAACTTTATCAGCACTACCATCTGTAACTAACAGATTAGAGTCTGTATCTCCTTCTATACGAAAATCAACTGCAGAACCGCCATCATTTATGATAACTTCTCCAGCTTCAACCGTACTTTCTATAAACCAGTTTTTGTTTTTGCTCATTTTGTTCTCCTAAAACTTAAAATATTGTCTGACAATTCCACCAGGGTCTCGACTATCTGGGAATTTTCTTATTTTAACTTCATATAATTGTCTGAAGTATTGTGCTGTTTTTAAATCTCCTGCATCTTCATACATTCTAGCTTTAACATAATCAACTAATGCAGGGTGTAAACTTTCATGTAAATTAGAATGACCGTCTAAATCTTGGTCACTTTTATCAACAGGTCTATAATTAGACTTGTATCTTATTCTTAATCCCATACCTATACTAATAGTAGGGCTTTTAAATTCTTTTAAAACCTTCCCTGTAGAATCTTCTGATTCATTTTTTTGAACTATCCCAATTCTTTCTTCGTCTATAAACCATAAAAACTTTTTAGCTGTATCTTTTAACATCAGGATTCATCTCCTATACTTATTGCACTTCTATCTATTTTTCTAATAGGAGCAAATTCTAATCCTCCACTAGTATTTTCTTGTTTAACTTCAACAGATTCAACCTTTAATAATCCAGGAGGCATATCATAGTATCTTTGACCTTCCATTAAATCAGTTACAGCAGTATCTTCATTAGATAGTCTTTTAGATGCAATATCCATAAGACCATCATTCATAATTTGCATTAAATATTTATTTGGCTTTCTTCCAAACAATGCTTCTACCTGAGATATAATGTCTCTTACTTTCATTAATTTTGTACCACCTGTTTAATTTGTGCTAATTTTTTTTCTGAATTTCCCATCTGTTTTTTACCAGGTAATTCTCCTCTAAAAGAATATAATAATTCTTGATATTCTTGTTGCAATACATCATAATCATTAGCTAATTTTTTATAAACATTAGCATATTCAGATATACCTTGTGCAAATTTACTAATATTTTGTGAATATTCCGAAAGATAAATTGAAGAAACTTTATCTTGCTCTGCTAACTCTGTTGATGCTATTTCTAAAGCTTTAGCTGAACCGCTTAATGCAGTAGTAGCCATAGAAATATCTTCATTTAAAATAAAATCCCTAAAAGAACTTCCTTCAAAATCAGTTATTAATTTTTTAGCAATATCAATAGAATCTACTATATCAGGATTATCTAATTGAGGAATTTTAAAATCTGGATTTATAACAGGAAGTGCAGGTAAAGATAAAGAATCTAATTGAAATTTCTTACATCTAACTGCTGTTCCTATTAATATAACTTGTTGCATATCAAAAGGCACACCATACATAGTATCCCAGTCTACATCTATATCTGGATAACATATATAATCTATAGTACAAAAACCATCTAAAGGGTCTAAATGTGTATCTTCAGGTTTAGGCTCTACATTAAGCATCATATCATTAACATAATATACAGGGTCAGTTTCTGAACATTCTTCTAAAAATCCACTGCCAAATCTTGCTTTAGTTCTTGTATGAAAAGGTATTTGTCTGCAATCATAAGATATTTCACCATCATATCTAGTTACAGCAGTAATTTCACTACTTTCAAGAAAGTTTAAATCAAGACCTATTCCTGAAGATAAGTTAACATTCCAATCTCCTGCTGTAAAAGTTTTACTTTTAGTAAGGTGTAGTTTTAAATTTGAAGGAACAAGTTTAGAAACCTTAGCTATAGTATCTTTAATCCATTTTTCTAAAACTGATTTTTTAATATAATTAACTGGACCTGTTTCCTGGCTACTTAAATCCCTACTGTACAAATTTTCTTCTTGTTGGTCTCTTGCAGGACCTAGTTGATTTCTTGCTCCACCACTTTGCATAGACGCTGGAACAATAGAGCCAAAGTATGCAGCTCCTCCATCTCCTGGAGGTCCATCATCAACAATAGAACCAAAATATGCAGCACCACCATCTTCAGGATTATCAGGAGTTGGGTTTACAAGGTCAAATCTTTTTCTATAAGAAGGCATAAGTTCTTCAGGACTTATAATACCCCCTTCACCTTTCTTTTTCTTTTGTGGAACAAGGTCTGGATTTGTTAAATCTCCAGAACTTGGGTCTTTATAAGGATAAGGCTCAGGGTCTGGAAAAATTTGTTCACCTGGTAATATTCCTCCAAATTTTCTACGAGGAAAAGGATAAGGTTCTGGGTCTGGAAGATTAGGGTCTCCTGGTACTACTCCTCCGAATTTTTTTCTTTGAAGGTCAGGAACTATTCCTCCGAATTTATCACGAGGCCAAGGATATGGCTCAGGGTCAGGCAAGTTAGAATCTCCTGGATTTATTCCACCAAAAGGACCATATTGCGGATTTCCATCTTGACCTGAAGGTTTTTCTCTTTGAGGAGCAGGAGGTATTATACCACCGAATTTATCACGAGGGTAAGGGAAAGGTTCTGGGTCAGGTAAATTTTGACCTTGTTGACCTGTAAAAGGAGAACGTAAATATCTTGGATTCCCATCTGAATCAGGAAGAATTTCACCATCCTTTTTTCTACGAGGTACATTTTCTTCATTTTCCCAATCTCTTCTTCTTCTATTTCTAAATAAGTCGTAAATTGGTATAACTAATCTTTTAGAGTCTCCAATTAAATAAGCTATATGTTCTGCAATGTTCATAATATAATATACTAATTAAATTACTTTTTTGCTAACTCTTTTCGTATAAGAGCTATTTTATATACAAAATAAACTATAGTTAC
>CEUX01008649.1_pt1 | contig 26966 bp, 29 predicted proteins | sample 531361 | NCBI WGS metagenome assembly CEUX01 (sample SAMEA2622736, study PRJEB7988) | marine metagenome | isolation source: saline water (ENVO:00002010), including
AAACAGAAGCGGCACGAGCTGAAGAGGCACGAGCAAAAGCTATACAACAGGGTATATCTTCTACAGTGGATTTAGCGGGTATGGGAATTAGTCATTTTGCACCTTTATACCAAGGGGGAGGACAAACAGACCTGTCAGGATTGGGGTTTCAAAATCAATATAAAAAGACTGCCACGGGAACGGGAATTGCACCTAATCAAAATTTCAATCTTCAAACACATCAACTACAAACACCTAGTTTAGGAATGTTGAACCCTAATCAGCCAAGTGTATTTAACCAAATGGCGAATAATCCTTTTTCTTCATCTTATCAACCACAAACATTTCCAGGGCTTGGGGGTAATTAATAAGTTATGGCAATAAATATACCTAAAACATATATAGAGAGAAAAGCTGCAACCACCGTAGATTGGGGGGCTATTGGTAAACAGGTAAACGAGTCTATGATTCAGTTAGAAACTGATAGAAAAAATCAACGAGCCGAAATAGAAAAAAATTCCCGTGAGATTGCAACTACTCTTGACAACGCTCCTTTAGGACAACATGCAGGGCGTAACGAAGCATTATTAGAATATGCTGACAATGCTAAACAGGCTATGTTAATGTTAGATAGAGAAATGAAGGCGGGAAATATTAGTGTAAAAGATTATACTATTGCTGTTCAAAATTTGAAAGACGGAACAAACCAAGCGTTTGACATTATGGAAGAATGGAACAAAAACTATGACCAAGCTATGGCACGTATGACAAATTGTGGACAGAAAGATGCTAATGGAGTAATGATAGATTGTTCCGCTGCACAAGAACAGTTCGGAATGATGCAAGCAGAAGCTTTAGGAAAACTAGACACCCATGCCTTATTTATCAACCCTTCCAATTTTAAGGTAACTCTTGGAAAGAGGGCTACCAATAGGAAAGGAGAACTTACAGGAGGATTGAGTGATAATCAAAATGATTTTGCAGAACTTAGTCAATTACGTAATCGTGTTAATCAAAAAATTAATAGATATGATTTAGAGGGTAACATGAATAATGTAGAGAAAATGCTATCTACGGAATACAATAGAGTTAAATTAACAGGCAACATTAAAAGTGTGAAAGATGCACGTGAAAACCCTTACTTTAAAAAATCAATAAACAATTGGATTACTAGTATGATGACTAATGAGGTGGATGTAGGAAGTATGTTAACGGACTATATGAAGTTTAATCCCAACACAGGAGAACAGTGGAACTTCACTATGGACCCTCGTGAAGCTAATGCAGATGAAAACTTAATTTTACTAGTTAACGACCCTGAAAGACCTGCAAGTGGATACCTTGTTCCTGATTTTTCAAGCACTAATGGTAAAAAACAACATAAAGCTGTTTATGATATGATATACCAAAATATACAAGGTATGTTAGACAGACAAGAGACACCAATGCCCACTTCTACTCTACAAACACAGGATAATGAGAAACGTCTAGTGAGTAATATTGCACGACTGTGGTATGGTCAAGACGCTCAAGATATTACAAGTGTTATTGGGTATTTAGAGGGTGTTAATCCAAATATGAAAATTAAAGTAACTGAGGACGATGTGTTGGTTACAACTGTTAATGCCGATGGAAACACAGTTACTAAAACATATAATAAAGGGGATGACCAAAAACAATTTATTGAAAGTATAATTACTCAAGTCTCAGGGGGAAAACAAATGAGTGGGGATTATTTAGAAAACGCAGGTTTAGATTTAACAAGAACTCGAGGAACAGGAACAGGAGAAATGGCGGTAGAAGAACGAGTAGCAATTACTCCATGGGGAGAGGCAACTAAAGAGACCATTGTAGAAGGTAAAAAGACATTAGCTCGTCCAAAAGACCAATTTGCTACGGCATTAGAAGATGTTGAAAACAATTCAGCAAAGAATGCAGATAACCTTGTAGAAAGTGTAAGTACTTCTATGGACTTCCTTCCGTCTGTATATACAAGAGGAGGTGTGGTTTCAAATAATAATGCCAATGAGTCCGATATTGAGTATGTGAATGCTGAGAACATTCCTGTAAAATTAAACGATAACGATGAATCATCTGTCTCTATTTATTACCCTGAATTAATGACTCTTCCGATTATCGTTCCTACTGAAGGGGAGGGAGGAGTTAATTTAGTTGAACAGGTAACCAAAACTATTTTTGATAGTGCTTCACAATCTCAAAAACTTGCACCTGTTGATTTTAAAAGACTATTAGGGGATGAAGAGTTTATGAAATATAATAATGCGGAACTCTTTTTACATTTAGGGCTTATTGATTTCACGGGACAATGGAATGATGGCGAGGGAACTAGAACACCGAAAACGAATGCTCCTCCTCGTAATACTATAAACTATAGCACGAAATAGTAATGGATAGAGATGTTATATTAGACTTACATAAGAGAGCTGTATCTCAGGGATATCGTAAAGGGGTTCAAGACTTTATAAGTCTCCTTAATAGTGATAACGAGGTTTTTGAAGATATGTATGGGTATGTTGTCGAAAAGGGATATCCTAAAACAAAAGAAGACTTTGCTATATTAATCGGTGTAGAAAATATTCCTGTAAAAAAAAAAGTCACTTCCGACTCACTTACAGATTCGGCTTCTGTTTTGGAAGATGGTTCTTTGGACTCTCCTACTGCAGAAGTCAGTAAAGAATCTATTACGGAAACCTTAGGAACACCCGACCAACAACCTCTAGTAAACCCTAGTGATAGACTTCAACCTCGAGATATGGGAGGTTTAGGAGCAGAACTTAGTCAAACCCCTACAGGAGAAATAAAAACCACAGAAGCAGTGGTGAGTGAAACCTTGGATTTACAAAAAAAACAAGACGAACAATACCTTCAAAGTCAACAGAAGGAAGAAAGCTCACTTGGATTTCAATCTCCAGAATTACAACACGACATTTTAACTATTGATGATAAATTAATATCACAAAAAGAAGATGATGTGGTTAATTATTTAACCGATAAGTTTTCTAAATATGGTTTTATATTTGATACTGCGGGATGGTTAGGGAATAAAGTAATTGCCCGCACCTCTAACGGTTTGCAAGAAATTACTGTAGATGTTAACAACACTAATGTAGAAAATTCTGATGCTTTACAAAAATTCATAACTCTTCACGCCACTAGTCCTGAAGATAGGCACATTGAGGATTCTGTGTCTAAAGCTATAAGGGCTCAAAAATTAAGAACAGGGGCAAGAGATAATGGAGATGGGAGTGTTTCTTCTCACAATATGGTGTATACTGAAGTGGATGGAGAACACTTGGTGTTTCCCACACTCTTTCCTGTTGATGTGGATGTACAAACTAGTAATCCTAAACGATGGATGGAATTGGATTTAGAAGAGGCTTTAATGGAGGCACGCACTAGAGGAGAAGTGTTTGAATTTGAGACTTCCGAAGAGGCACAAAAGTTTGCTGATGGTTCATGGGAAACTGTAGGTTCTCCTGAACTTATAGGTAGTAAAATCTATCAAGATAAAGGATATGATTATTTCTTAGAACAAGAGATGTTTGAAACTTACGAACAAGCAAGAGATGCTGTAGATTTTTTAGAGAATGCAAAAAGTGACGGAAGAACTTATAATGACTTAACAGCGGAAGAACAGGAGTTGTATAAAGAGTATTTTTCTAATAATCGCCTTGTTCCTGATGTAGATAAAAAAATAACTCAATTAAAAAAACAAGAAGAAAATTTATTTGAAGAAGTTTTCACACAAGAGAAACAAGAGTTAAGAGAAAACCTAGATAAAGCTCTTCAAGATGAGGTTAATAATCGGGTAAAAACTGCAGTCAAAGAAAATCAAGTTGCTAGTCTAGAAGAAGATAGATTACAAACTCTATCTCTTAATGAGTTTGGGGTTAGAGCAGAAGATATAAACACTATTCAACCTAAAACTCAACGAGAAGCTGATATGATTAACGATATTAAGGTTAATATGGCAACGATTCAAACAACTAAAGATTTAGCCGCCGACAAATATGATATTGCTAAAACTTATTTCTCTGCTAAGAATGACAAACATATAAACACAAATTTTTTAACCGGGTTAAATGCATTTAGAAGCACAATAAAAACAGGTGTAAAAAGAGGAAATGCATCTGAATTATTAATGGCGATGCAATTAGGTATTATAGATTCTAACGACAAAGAGGTAGCTAAAAAAATCGCTGAATATATGGGTGGGGCAGACCCACGTCAATCCCGTTTCTTATATAGATATATGAAATCTAAAGGGTTTAAAGAAGGAATTGATGCAATGACAGGAGGAGGTGGAGTGTTAAGTTTACTTACTCCTGCAGGACTAAGTAAATTTTTAGCCAATGGTGTAAACTTAGCTGCTAACAGTTTTTCTATGATGTTGCCCTATGGTATAAAAATTATTCCTACTACTGTGAGTATAGGTGCAGGTACAGGAGGAGCAATTGGGTCAACCGCAATGGGAGTGGGGGCAGTTCCTGGCGCGATAGCGGGGGGAGCACGAGGATTGTATACAGGTATGGCTGCATCGGGTTTTATTATGGAATACACCAATTCTATTTTTGATGTAATGTCAGAGAAGGGATATGATTTAACTGACCCCGAAGATGTTTTAAAAGCAGTAAATGACGAAACAGTATGGAAAGAGGGAAGTGATAGGGGTTTAAAAAGAGGAATACCAATTGCTATAGTAGATTATTTAAGTATGAGTATGGCAGGTAAGGTGTTTAAAACAGGAAGTATTGCAAGTACGGGTAAAAAGGTGGTTGCCCAAATAGGAGAAAGGATGGTGTTTGACCCTGCGGCTGAGGGTTTAGGAGAACTGTCTGCACAATTAATAGCGGGACAAAAAATTGACGCTAAAGAAATTGTATTAGAGTCATGGGGTGGTATTGGAAATAACACTTCAGCAATGGCCCTTAATCTATATATGGAAAGTAGGAATTTCACTAACACTCAACTTGCCAACAACCTTATTGATTTTGATTTCATAGCTAATGAAGTGTCTTCGGATGAGAGAATATCTAATTGGTCTACCAACATGAGTAAATTAGGAAAAATTAGTGAAGAACAAAATGAAGAGATTCAAAAGAATGTGGGATACAGAAGAGAAACAAGAGAATTGTTGGGAGAAAAAACACCTAAACCTCTTCAAGCACGAGTGATGGAATTATTATCTGCTCGTGATGATTTAAGTAGAACAAGTAATTTAAAACTTTTAAATAAGGAAATTATTAAACAAATTAATGACGAAATAGTATCCATTAATTTAAATAAAAAATTAGTAGAAAACCCGATTGATTTACGTGCTGTACGTGATGTTAAGACAAAGAAGAGGTCGGCATATTTGGTAAATAATAAACAGGTAGATAAAAAACAATTTATAAGAATAGTTAATAGATTTACCGATGATGAATTAAAAAATGCACTATTAGATGGTACAATTCAATACACTAATGATGCAGAAGTAGAAACCTTAATAAAAAATAAACAAGATGCCGTTCAAAAGCGAAGCACAGAGAAAGTGGATGTACAAGAACAAGCCCGAGATGGCGAGACAGTGGGAACAAGAGACACCATCGAAGAAGTTACCCCTGAAGGTCAAGTTGAATCGGAGCAAACGAGTGAGGTTATAGAAGAAGTTCCTCAACCTCTTAAAGCCACTAAACAAGATAAAATTGATTTCAAAGAAGGCAATTTAGATGAAACCCGTTTAAGTGGTTTATTGTCAGAGATTGCTACTAAAAACTTAGATAAAAGGCAACTCACTCCTTTTCAAAAAACTTTAAGTGAACAATATGGGGAGGAGGTTGCTCAAATTCAAAATGACATACAAGGGATAAGAGACTTAGAGGAATTCTTGGGGGATACTCAGGGAAAGAAAGTTCAGTTTAGAAGGGAAGACCGTCCTGAGAAACGAAGAGAACAAACCCTACTCCGACAACGAGTGTTTGAAAGTGAGGAATTTAAACTGTGGTTAGAAGAAAAAGATAAACCTTTTGATGCTAATGAATTTTACGAACAACAACGTAAAGAGTTGGGAGATGATTTTGCTGCTGCAGAAGCCACTCAAAAAGAGGTAGAGAGAAGAGAGAAGTTGAGAGAAAAACTCCAAACACCTAGAATTAAAACTCCCACTTCTCCTGCTTTAGATTTGGGTTATAAATTAGGGATGAATAAAAAAGGATTTTTCCCACCCGACTCTAACCTTTCTTATTTAAATAAACAATTTGAACCATTAGGTTATAAAACAAGGAAAGCAAGAGTGAATGAAATGGGTAGAGGGGGAGGAGTTTATCTTGTAGATATCAAGACCGGTAAACCCTTTTTCCCTCCTAAAACTCAATACAAGACGGAGGAAGGTGTAGATACTACTGTGGATGAAACCTTAATTATAGATGAAATGAATAGGTTGCCATCAGGTAATACTGATGTAACATTGGTTGAAGAAGTAGATGTTAAAACTAATGTGGATGAATTATCTACGAGAACGGATACAGGTGTAGATGCGGTGTTATTAGAAGTAATAGATGGTGTTCCTGTTATATTTAATATTACCGACCAATTGACTACAGGGAATGTTATCAATCCTAATACAGGAAATGAAATCAAAAACCTCAAAGGAGGAATCGGTTTCACAGGAACTAGGGGAAATAAAAATCTTGCATGGGCATCGGTGGATGAACGGTCTGCTTTAAATAAAATTAGAGCGGCTAGTAAAGTTTATAAGGAGAATAAAGAACTATTTGAACAATGGTGGAAAGATAATCCCCAATATAAAGGGTTAGTTCCAATGAATGTGGTTTCTATGGGAGAGAAATCCATATTAAGTAATGAGGCGGTGTTTAGGGTGCTTAGAGATAATATGCAGTCATTACCCTTAGAAAATAGAAAGAACGCCTTAAATGTCTTAAAAAGGTCTATAAACGACAGAATTAAGGTGAGAAGAAAGAAAATGAAGGGTAAAAAAGTAACTGAACTCACTAAAAAGAATTATTATAAAGAAATTTCAGCATTACAAAATGTGCTTGATTTAATTGAGGAAAATAATATTATTAAAATAGACGACTTAATATCTCCTAATATAATTAGTAAGATGAGTCTACCTAATCGGTCTATTTTATTAGAACAAGTTTCTTACGGGGTTCCTAATATGCCGGGAGAAACTAAAAGTATAGGTCCTGTGGGAAAAACAAATAAAACGGCTTTAGCGTTATTAAAAGGTCAACCCGCTGAAAACAATAAACTTATTAATCTAAGTAGTGTGGTCGATATCATTACTGAACCTCAACTAAAAGATGTTCCCCAAAGAAGTATTGTGGCTATTCAAGGTGTAGATGTTTTAAATCCACAAGTGGTAAAAGCGAATCACCCTAATTATAAGTACGGTATTAAAGGAAAAAGTATAGGGGTTTTAGAAAATCCCGTACCACTCGGACAAGTATATAAAGAAGTTTATCAAGCTGCCGTGAAGAGGTTGACCACAGAAGATATAAAACAACAAGTAATTAGTGATAAAGCAGCTCTACGAGAAAAGAAAGAAAAAGGAACATTAAAAACCGTAAGTGTAGGAAAATTATTAACCGAAGCTGTAGGTGTTCAAACAGGATTAACACAAGGTCAGTTTCAGGGGATTATAAGTGAAGGAGATGTAGATAATACAATGAAGTTAATCGCGTTTATGAACGAGGCTTTTCCTGGAGTTAATGTGAGTGCGACCCAAGAGGCATTTAATACGGTAATGGAATCGGAAGATGTAAGAAGTTACTCACGAGGAAATGATGTAATATATGGTGTAACTGTAGATGGAGATATATGGATTAATCCTGAAGTTCATAATAGTGAATCAGCTCTTTTTAATACAGCTATCCACGAGTTTGGACACGTCTGGACAAATTATCTTCAAACAACCAAGAAGGGAAAAGAGATTTATAATAAAGGGGTGGAGTTAGTAAAACAAACCACCATTTATAAACAACAATTAAAAAAGTTTGACGGCAATGAAAAAGAGGCAGCAGATGAGGCGATTGCAATTTTAATTGGTAATAAGGGAGAAACCATCGCTAATGCTTCTTTAAAATCTAAATTTAAAGAGTGGTTACTTGGAGTTTGGAGATATATAAAAAGTAAATTTAAATTATCTAAAGATTTATCTCCTGATGAAATTCAAAACCTAACCTTAGATGAGTTCTTGGGTACAGCATTAGCAGATATTTTCAGTGGCAGGGAAATTAAACTGACCGACAAACAACTCTTGAAATTAAAAAACCCTGAAGTTATGTTTAAGGCTTCTGATGGAATAATAGACATCATTAATAAAGGAAGACAACAGGGTATTTCTGATGCGTCTATAAAAAGTGTATTAATAAATCGAGGTTTTAAAAGAGGGGAGATTACTGAGGCTATGTCTATACAAATCCAAGAAGACGTAAAGTTGCCCGCAGAGTTTACTGATATTAAAGGGGGTGCTATTGAGGGTTTAAGAATGTTTAATGAGATTCGTAAAAATTTAAATGACTTTGGTTATAAACGAGGTAAAAAAGAACCTACTCAAATAGAAACGTATGCATCTATGAGGGCAAAGGCTCAAGAACTTTTAAAAGAACACTCTACTTATAAAAAACAAGACGAGACCACACAACTTGCACTACAGTCTGCATTAGATAGAAGTTTAGGTATTAGAACTAATGCTAGAATATCTAAAGAAATAAGTTTAATTAGACAAAGATTAAAAGATAAAAAGAGTGGAGCTAAAGATTTAAGAACTCTACAACAACAACTTAAATCTATTATTCGAAAAGTGTTACCACAATCTCCAAATTATTCTCAAGCTCAAATAAACCGCTTGATACAGTCGGTGACGGATTTAACTAAAGATAATTTTGTTCAAAAAACTGAACGAGTTATCAAGGTTGTAAATCAACAAAGACAAAAAATAAAAAGAGAATTAATAGATGAGATTGGTAATTTAGTAAAACAAAAAGCTAAAACTAAAAAGACTGCCTCTGGTAAAGTTAGAAGTGCAGGTTTAGATGCTCAAGGACAAGCCTTTTTTAAAGAGTTAAATAAAATTTTAAAAATTGCTCTTATAACTGATACCGCAAAACGACAGGACGCAATGATAGAGTTAGTGGATAGTTTAAGTCCTGAGAATATAGAAAAATTTCTCAATGGTGTAACCGAACAAGAACTTATAAGTAAGGCTGTAAAGAATGAGGCTTTAACAGTTAAGGAGCAGGCTATCTTAGACAGGTTAACTGCATTAGATGAATTTGGAGATATTATAAATATGGACCTCGAACAGGTTCAACAAAAACTCAATCAATTACGAGACATGAGAGGGGCGTCTATTGCTAGGTTAAAAGCGGCTAGAATGGAACGAGCATTGATAGAGGAAAAGTTATCAGAAGAAGCTAAACAACAAATTGAGGCGGTTTATCCCGAGTTGTTTACCACTAGAGATGGGTTTTATGCAGAGGTATTTAAAAAAGAAAAGGGGTCTAAGGGTTATATTATTTTTGCAGAAACCGCAGAAGAACTTGACAAAACTATAGCAAAATATCCTAAAACTACCACAGTTGATTATCTAGGTGAAGTTAAAGAAGGAGTATGGGTTGATGGTGTTAATAAGGGCAAAAAACTAGATATTAAATCTGTAAAAGATGTAAACGAATTGCGTCAGGATGAGAATAAAATAAGAGACGCTTTTAATAAGTTAAAACTTATCGAAGGTTTAAAACGGTGGTTTGATTCTTTAAAATTTGGTTCTACTACAGGCTTGAGAGATTATGTGAGGAATAGATTATTACATCTAGGTTCCCTTATGGAACTTATGGATAGAACAACACAAGGTAAAAGATTTTTTACCGATAATGTATATCGTCCATTAAGAAGAATGAATGAGACTTTTAGGCGAGGGGAATTTAATCTTCAAAAAAAATTAGATGAGATTGCTAATTCTATTCCTGGAATTACTAGGGGGTATAAACAAATACGCAGTAAACTCCACAAGGGAACTGTCGATATGGTAATAAAGGGTAAAAAAGAAATTTATAACCCAGACCAATTGTTACGTATATATGCATTAAGTAAAAATGAAATTCAACGCAAGAAGTTAGAAAAACAAGGATTTACTCCTGAAAAAATAGAAGAAATAAAAAGAATATTGGGCAAACCTGTTATAGAATTTGCCGACAAAATGGTAGATTTTTTAAGTAATGAATACTTTGAGTCAGTCAATGACATTTATAGAAGTGTTAATAATGTGAACCTTAATTATGTGTCGGATTATTTCCCTACCAAAACGATTGCTCAAAAACCCACTCCCGCTGATTTATTAGAACAGGGAGATTTTTCTGCCGTATTTAACACAGAAACTGCCCCTGCCTTAAAGGATAGAAGTGATATTACCGGAAAAGTGGAGTTATTAGACTCGTTTACCGACACCCTTCACAACCATATTCAAACAATGGAAAAATATAAAGCGTATGCACAGGGGGTTAAAAATTTAAGTGCTATCATTAACACCCCTGCAGTACAAGTGTTGTTAGATGCTTCACGTCTCGGGTTTGCTGTGAAACGTGCTATTAATTTTGCTATCAACCCTCAGTCGATAAGTAGGGTTAAAGAAAATTTCTTCACTAAAGCGTTAACTAGATTTACATCTTACGCTTTATCCCTTAAAATAATGCAAATACCTAAACAGGCCTCGTCTTTTATTAATGCCTTTGAGGATTATAGGGTTTTAAGAAGTAAGGCTCGAGGAGATAAAAAGAATTTGGAGCGTATAAAAGACCATTTCCTAACTGTGCCTGAGATAATTCTCTTTTTAGGAGATATGAGTTTTGTTATGGCAACACTTCCGTGGCAAATAACTAAAGCTATGAAGATGAGTGCTACATTTAGAGACAGGATGGTGAAAGGTTTAGAGGGAGATGTGTACGGTTTAGAAGCAGGTAGTCCTACGTATAGAAAAATTTCAAAACAAGACTCTGCACGAGGTAGAAGTTTGCGGTTCATAAGAATGGCTATGGCAAGTCCTACGATATTGGGAGATATCATGGGGGTTATGGGATATATGGCTAATTATTATGCCAATAGACGGGCGGGAATGAGTAAAGAAAAAGCACTTGAGATATTTAATGAATATGAATTAACCCAACAAACCCGTAGTGGTACAGAAAAAATTCCTCTACAAATGAGCCCCGATGAAGCCACTCGTAGCTTCACCATGTTTGGGAGTACTTTATTTCTACAAATAAATAAAGCTTATATCGCGATGACGAATATTACTAGAGATGTCTCACGAGGTAAGGTGCCTTTAACTAAAGACGTGCGTTCTTTAATATTAAATTATGCATTAGCCAATGTAGCTTTTGTGTTTGCAGCTAATTCCTTTAAATATATAAAAGGTGAGGAGGGAGATAAAGAAGAGGTGTTACAAAGAATGCGAGATGCAATGGCGGGTTTAAATCTTATTTATCAAATTCCTTTACTTGGAGCTGCGGTAGAAACAGCGGTAAATTATAGCAGAGGAAATAGAAGAAAAGGAGACACGGCTATAAATCCGTTTACAGACATAACTCAACGAATGATGAGGGCTGAAGACCCAATAGACTTTGCCCTACCTATGGTAGAATGGGGGTTTGGTTTACAAATACAACCCTTCATTGGGATAAATAATAGTTGGAAGGACGGAGATATTAGTGAAGAAGATTGGTATGATATGTTGGGGGTAAGTACATCTTATCGTCCTGAACATGCTAAAAAGAAAAAGAAAAAGAAATCTACTAAACCTAAACGAGGAGGGTATTAGTATTTAAGATATTTAAAAGTTCTGCTGTAATCAAAATATACCATTAATTCTTGGTCATTAATAGCCTCGTCACGCACATCTGTACGTCCTCCCCATCTCATTTCACCCACTAACTCAGGAACTTTTGCATATACTATTCCATCCTCACAAGCCCACATAACTACAGGGTTTAATCTTTTATCACACAATTTAACTAGTTTTCTTGCGGCAACATACACGGGGAAAGCGTCTTTAAGGACACATGTTTTTCCTTTCACCTCAACATACGCCACTATCTTTTTATCTTGGTCAAATACACGGAAATCAATATCATTAGGTCCTAGTTTTTTAAAACTACCATTAAATAATTTAACAAATCGGTCAATTGCTTTGTGTTCACGTATTAAGTCTTCTTTGGTTTCGAATCTCATAATTCCATTAAACAATTTATAGCCGTGTGTCCACCCAACACTACCCCACAACCAATAGCTTGTTTTTTAAAGTTTTTGGCGTAGGCGGCAGCGTATGAACCCCCGTCAATCCCACATCCCACCTGCATTCCAAACACTCTAAAGTTTCTCCCAACCATCCATTCGGTGTAACATTGCGTATGGATATGACCCTGTACGGTGGACATCATATCGTTCTTTGCTTTAGTCCGTGCTGTACCTCCTTCTCCATGCACAAATTGAACTCCATCATATACTATTCTTTCTACCCAATTCCAATTCGTACCTAATACTTCGTTATAACTTTTAATCCACTGTTTAGGAACATCAGAGTCAAATGCCTTCCTCATTATCATCCGGTCATGGTTTCCGATGAGTACATCGGCAACAGGGAAAGCCTCGTTCCATTTAGATACTTCTTTGATAGCATACTCAAGTTCAGTGCCACCCGACATACCATTCGGGTCTGTCTGATGGAAAGAACTATAGTGGTTATCCAAAATATCTCCTATATAAATTACTTGATTACAGTTATGTCTTGCGTATGTTTCTTGGCAAAATTCTAAATAACCATCTAACACAAACGGAGCGTGAATATCTCCAATAACTAAGATTCTCCTTTCCTTTTTAGTAAAATACTCAAAGGCGGTTTTTTTATTCCCCTTTAAACGAGGACGAAAGTCACTATTAAATTTCATCTTCTAAGGATTGTATAACTTCTTTAAGTCGCTTAATTAAGGTGTAGGTGGCATGTTTAGCTTTAGAGTACTCTCTATCCACAAAATGTTCATACACCTCATTAGTAGAGTCGTGAACCTCCCGCATTAAATAGTTAATGTATTCTAAACGATTACGTTCAACAGTGGAAGGTTTCTTGGACATCGGTGCTTAATTATGTTCCATTTCAGTTACTTCTTGAAGTTGTTTTTTTAGTTTCAAGTTCCTCAAATATAATAATTTATTCTCTTTCTGAAGTAAAAGCAGTTGTTTTTTGAGTTCAAATTCCTTTAATTGGGTATAAATAACAGAGTTAGAACGAAATTGTTCATTAATTTGTTCATAAGTTTCCTCGAATTCTTTATCTGTTTTTATAAACCATTTAAAGTTTTCAAAGTAATTTAGGACAGTTGCATGGTTCTTTCGCAACATCTTTCCTATTGCAAAACAACCATATCCTTTTTCTTTTAATAGGTGGGAAAATATACATCGTGCTTGAATAAAACGAGTATGTCTTCTTTTATCTATGAGTTCTAAATTAAATTTTCTTTCTATAATTTCTCTCAAATTTTCAGCATCTATTGGTAAATTCATTTTAAGTATTTATTTAAGTTTATATAATCCAAATAATCATCACACGTTATTTCCATTACATCTAAATATATAATCTCATTTTTTTCTGTCATGAGATATTCTATTTCGAAAAAAAAAGGAATCTCCCCCTTTACAACCCCACCTATTAGTTGTGTCCAACCTTTCATTCTGGGAGGTTTGGGTTTAAAATCTTTTATTAATTTCATAACGCCCAATCCAACATGGTAAGGAAAGAGTAATAATTCATCAATGAATACATCGTCAAATTTTAAACTCCCTTTGTTTTTTTTATCCTTTATAGATTTCTGTTTTAATTCCATGTTGTTCTAATTCTCTTATTCTAAATTCTTGTAGTTTAGATAATTTTCCTTTAGGTTTTTTAACCTCCACAAAAAATGCATCACTGTTTTGGGGTAATGCAATTAAATCAGGTATACCGTTTTTATTAGTGGTGGTTAATTTAATTACATAATATCCACTACCCTCTAATTCTTTTATTTTTTTTGCCTGGATTTGCTGCTCTGTCATTTCTCCAAAGTTAATAAGTCACGTTTAAAATGTCTAACAGTGTAATCCTTCTTTTTCGTCACCGCCTTATATATATCGTCCTCAATGCCATGTTTAGCAAACACCCAATATACGGAATTATTTAGTCTATTTTTAGTCGTCATTCGGTCACGACTCTGCCAATAACTTGTGGCACTAAAGTCTATATTATAATATATTATATGTTTAGCCTCTTTCAAGGATATACCCTCTCTTCCACTCACTATTTGGAGAGCTATGCTTTTATCACTTTCTTTAAATTCCTCCAAATTAGTTGTTAAGTGTTTACCAAATACAATTTGTAATGCCTCAAGTTCGGCGGAGAACTTATAGAAAATAGCAATCTTCTGAAAAGAAAAAGTTTCATAAATGAATTTAGCCTTACTATAATCTAAAACCATTGAGTTTCCACTTTCAAATTTTATTGTACCAGAGTAGAGTTGGTGAAGTTTAATCATTAGTTTTACAGGAGTATCAGCAAGAACCACCTCTTCTTCTCCTTCTACCACGCGTTCTCGTTTTAAAGTAGATGCAATAGTATACGTGGATTCGTCCATCTTCACATATAATACTTTTTCTTTTATAGTTGTTTTAAACCCTGCTTCCTGTTGAGAAAAATTTATAGTGTGGGGTTTCATTTTTTCTATTATATTATCCGTTCCTTTTGAATAATCTCGTATGTATAATCCGTTAATTTTCTTTTCTCTTATTTTTACATATTTGTGGGCGAACTTATAAAAGTTTACACAATCGTTAAAAGGATTTCCTTTTATACCATATACTTGGTGGTATATCTGACTATAAGATTCAGGGGTGGGAGTTCCTGATAATAGTATTACTTTGGCACGAGTTTTGTTTATTAATTCTTTTACCCCCTTTGCTCTTTTATTAGGTTTAGGGAATGCTCCCATACTATGTGATTCGTCACAAATTATCATATCCCATTGTATATTGGGTATTTTATGAAGAGATTCATAATTTATTACCACCAATTTATAATTAGGAGATAAATTCTTATAATCTTTTTCAATAGAGGTTATTGCCTTTTTCTTTGTAATAAATAAAACATTATTCATGAAAAGTTTTTGAGCAATTCCTAAACTCGTTAAAGTTTTTCCTGTTCTAACCTCCATTGCTAAATAGATAAAATTATCTTTCAATAATAAAGGAATAGCCTTATCTATAATTTCTAACTGATATTTTCTAAATTCCATTTTTCTTTTATAAATTCATTTATTTCTATACATTTTGTATAATCTTCCTGTTCTTCAAAATATATCAACATTCCCTCCACGTCATATAGGTCTAAGTCAGTTGAGGGGTCATGGGCAAAAAATCCTCTTCCTTTATGGACAATTAAAAATGGGTCGTATCCTCTTATTATTACAAAATATGAGTTTAACATTGCACGGTGTAAATCCCAATCCATTTTTAAAATTCTATATCATTTTGTACTTCTAATTCTTTTTTACTACGAATACGTATCCATCTTCCTTGTGCATCTCTCCCCTCTTCTGGTTGAACCCCTTCTTTAAATAAAGCGTAGGATACTAACCATTTATAAAAACGAGTTCGTGATATGGTCATTTTAGCTTTTGGACCATAGTCTGGATATTCTTCTATAAACTCTAAATATAAATTATGTTTATAGTTTTTAGTGTCTACAGTTAGGGTGGTATTAGGTTGAGAACCTTTTATTAATCCACACCACTCGATAAAGTCATGAGAAGTTTCTGCGGAAAGTTGTCTCACTTGTAAATTAACAAATTTACTCTTATGTAATCCTCCTTCTAAATAATTTTGTAGACATTTAATCATGTAGTTGTCAAACGAACACCATTCTTCATCATCCCATTCTCCGAACATCAGTTTACCAAAATCATCAAGTGGACTAAATGTTTTATTATAGTGTTGGTGTAATTCTAATTCCCATTTTCTACGAGCAAACGAATTACCCGCTCCCTTTATCGCATAATTAGTTGTGATAGCAATCTTGGGTGACTTACTAAAAGGAATCTTAATAGCATCTTTATTTTTCTTTTCTAAAGTTAAACCCTCTGTGACCACACTGAATAATCTTTCAAAGTCAAAATGTTTTTTAACATCATCAAAGACAAGTATTTGTGTGTCGGCAGAAACTAATTGATATGCAAAAGAACGTTCAAAAGCAAAAGATTTACCATCTATAGTAACTACCTTTTTCATTTGTGCTAAAGCATTCATAAATATACCCTTACCCGTTCCTCCTTCGGGATTGTCGGAAATAACTTCATCATTTAATATAACGGCAGGACAGTAAGATAGGTTTTTATGTCCGTGTAACATAAAACCAATAGTACTCTCCATTGATAAAACTCGTTGAGCATTGCCTCCACACACATTTTCTACAAAAGTTTTATAGTCACATTTGTCAGAACTACATAATTTAAAGTTTCTATTTATAATATGGTCTTTCCACACATATCCTCCTAAATCTAAATAATCAATGGGTTTTATTTCATCTTTAGTTATTTGAACCGCACAGTTTTTATAATATAAGTATGAATTCTCTTTAGTATCCGCTATAAAGTAAATATCTATAGTAGATAAAAGTGTTAAAAATTCTTCTCTAAATAAACGTGTGTTGTCCGCGAAATAGTTGTAGATAGAGGTATCATCAAGGTTTAAAAGGTGGTCTAAAATAAAATCTTTAATTTCCTTTTCAGAGGTGTGGTCTATAAGGTTATTAGTAACCCTCACAAATACGTAGTTTTTACTTCCTTCGGGACAATACTTATAAAATCCATTGTCTTCTAAAAAATGTTTAAATAAAATGTGAACTATTTTTATTGTTCCCTTTTCATTTTTTGTCCAAAATTGTTTTAAAGAATTCTCTTCCTCCACCTTATGTAATACCGCCTCAATGGTTTTATCATCTAAATTAGTTTCTTCAAGTTGATTTCTAATTTCTTTTTTAGTTACTCCCCTTCGTAATTTCGCTTTTATACTATTCACACGTTCTTCATCTTCATAATACTTAGTTCCAAAGTTTTGAGTATGAGAATAAGCACTCTCTATAGTTCTTTGGATTTCACTTAGTTTAAAATCAGCACTTTCAAATCTGTTTAAAACATAAGAGGCTAAAGATTTATTAATACCATAGTCATTAAACGCCATTGCGAGAACAAAAACGTTTTGATTTCTTTGACCCTCTAGCATGGGGTATTTTTTTTCCCACCATTTAATAAGTATTTCTACTATTTTATTTTCATCAGTTATAGGAATAGTTGGGGGGTCACGATGAGTTACGACTTCTGTGTACTCTAAATCCTCTATCAAATCCCATACAGAAGAGGTTTCATTTATATATATAAGGGGGTCATAGGATTCATAACAAACCCTACTTAGATTTTTACAAGTTTTATCAAAGTATGTTGAATTGAAATGTTTTTCTAAAGAGTTGAAATAGTTTATATGATTATCCGCATCCTGTGGTATTTTTACTAATACCTTTAATCCGTTTCCAGATGGACTTATAAAAACAGAATATACATATTTATCTTTTGTTAAAGATTCTTTATCACTTAATAATATCTTTTGTTTTTTATACCCATCAAAATCTAAACAAATAATTCCGCTATGTTCTATAATAGAATTGTCACTTCTTTTATTAAAAGTTCCCGAAAAACAAATAGCTGGAAGGTCTTTTTTTATTTCATTACGATGTGACTTGTCTTTTTCTAATCTTATTTTTTTTACTAAATCTTTTGAAGCTCCCTCTTTAATACGATTAAGAACTACACCCACCTCTCTATAAAATGGAGTGGATGTTTCTCTTATGTTTTGAAATATAGTGATGTTTTGTGTCATTCTTGTGTCGTTTTATGTGTCGTTTTATTATAGTTAATTGTCTGAGTATCAAGGTTAGTGTCGAAAATGTCAATTTTTTTCCTAATGTAGAAAAAGAAAAATAAAAATAAAAATAAAAATTCCCATATATATATAATGGAGAGATTTTTTTGACATTTCGGCACAAAAAAAGGGGGAGGAAATATGACTAACCCCCCCCTACACACAAACAACATTAGAATGGTAAATCTTCTTTTACCGATTCTTTGGGGGTACTTTCTGTAGAAGTTGTTTTTGATTCTGGTTTCCAAGTATCTAATTCACAATAGTAATTACCACTACGTGCCTTATTGATATTTAAATTAACCCATCCATTACTTGCTCTTTCTTTTAAAAAAGATAAAGCATCTTCTACCTTGATTGATAATCTTCCGACTACAAAGTCGGGTTGTCCTTCTCGTGTTTTAAACGAAAAGCCATCTGCAAAAATTTTTTCATCTGCCATAATAAGTGTTTTTAAAGTTAAAATTTAGTTTAATTGTTCATTTATATAATAGTTGTCAATACTTTCGGGTGGATTATCTCCAAAGAAAGTATTATATACTTCTATTGCTTGTTCTACTTTTCGTTCTCCCCTTTCTATAAATTCCTGTGTTGGTTCAAACATTCCTAATGACTTAGTTACTTTATCTATCACTAAAAAAATTAAAGGTTTACCAAAAAGTTGTTCATATATATAGGCTTGACTATCGTAATTATAATCACGTGCCGACCATTTGAATTTATTAATATCACTTGTAGTTTTTAAATCAATTAGTACGTGTTGGTTTACAATATCTGCCTTCCCCTTCCACATTAAGCCTTTTATTTCCTTAATGGCAGGTACTTCATATTTATTATCTTTTTCTCTTATCATATCAAAAAACTCTATATTAGCCAACATGAGTTCTGCTAAACCCTTTAACTCTTCCACTTCTTTTTCTAATAAAACCACACTTCCATTACTTTCTTCTTTATAAAGTTTGGTATTACGTGAATTAGCCTTAATAGTTTTAATGGTAGTAGCTTTAGTCGGTTCGAGTATTAATTGGTGGAATAATCTACCCTTCGCAAAGTTAACATTATCGGGTCGTTCCACTCCAAACTCTTTTGGATTCTTTAATAGTGTTCCAATATCCGAATTTGAAAGATAATTTTTTCCAATACCACTGTAGTATTGTTCATCGTTTTTTAATAATTCTATTATTTCTTTTGACATGATTTAATTTTTAAAAGTAAGAGTACTTGTGGCGACACATTTAACCACACGAGAAGAGTGATGACCTCTATTATACATCTCTAAGTACTCCTACTTTTTTTCTTTTACTGTTGTGTCTTCACTTTGTTTAGACACAATTAAATTATAAAAATACTCGTATTGTTTTTCGAACTCTTTTTCTGCCTGTTCGGTAAATATACTACCCACAAATTCTTCATAGATTTCACGATAAGGTGAAAATCCTAATTTTTTATATTTGTTTTCTATTTTTTTTCTAGCTAACAAGTGGGCTAAATTTTCTGGGTTTACTTCTATAATCATAATAATCTATTTTAATCCATCTCACTCCAATAAGCACGCATACACTCTGTACTACAAAAATCATATTCGGAATCCGTATTGCAAAATTTACACTTTACTTCATCTACATATATTTGGTATGGTTCTTTTATCTCCGTCATTATTTAATAATTTTTTTAAACTCCTTTTTTACTATATCAGTTATTACATATTTTTGAGACAATATACTAATAATTTTTTCTAAACCTAATTTTTTATTAGTGTACACATAGTTGAGAGCCTTCTCCCAATTATCATCTCCTATGTCTAAAGTTATTCCTACTATCTTTTCTTTTTTCTCAGTTTCAGAAGGAATATCCTCCCCTGTCCACAAAGAAAGTCCTAATCCATGCATAGCGATTGCTTTAGCAGTTGCTCGTTGTATAGCTTTATTTACATCCATAGATGTGATTTTATCTACAGGAATAGATTTGTTTCTAAAGTCCATAACAGGTAAATAATCTATATGTTCTATTTCATTGACAACCACCCCTACTTTAACATAAGCACTTTTACCATCATTAAAGTAATTTAAATTAGAGTGTAAATCTTCATATATATTTCTTTGAGCAGTTGGGTGTATTTTTTTTAACATATCCCATGCATTAGACCACGAAAGGTAGTCAAGTCCACCCTTTTTTTCTACTAACCTTTTAATAGGTAGTTCAGATAGTTCGGTATAATAATTTTTTTTAGACATTTTGTAATTCATTTAATTTAGTTGATACTTCACTAAAGTTTTGCAAAATAGTTAATCTACGTGATTTAGCCATTTGAATACTTTTAGCGTTTTTTCTACCATTCATTTCTTCTTTTATTTTGTGTTCAATAGAAGATAGTTTTCTACGATAGTTAGACAAAGATAAGACATACACTCCAATTTTCCAACCATTTTCTTGAAAAAGTTCATATTGTTCTTGTGTAACTTCTCTATAAAAATCTCCTCCTAACGTGGTGTTATAAATAGCAATTTCTTTGGTTTCTCCATCCTTTACTATTTTCATTCCACGTAGTAATCGAGCCTCGTACATTAAGGTGTCTAAGTTTCCACACTCTGAATCGTTGGCTGCTTCTGAAAATATATGTTCTAAACTATACATTGTTCTATCTTTTTTATTATACTTAAATAATCCTTATCCTCACTTATTTTTTCTTCTACTTTTTTTATTCCATGTATAATAGAGGAGTGATTTATAACATATCCCCTATCCGACATATATTTTTGTATATAAGTTAATCGCATAGGTCTATTCTTACATAAGTAATAAAGTAAATGCCGAGCATCTACCGATTGTCTTTCTTTAGTTTTGGTAAACATATCTAATGCTGACATTTGAAACGTACCCGCCACCTTATCTACGTACTGATTAAAAATTTCCTTTTTCATTTTTTAAAATTTGAGTTATTATTCCTTTTATTACATTAACACTCATGCTATTGCCCGCTTGTTTGTACAATTGAGTGTCACTTATATTATTATCTTTGCAGGTTTTAAAAAAACTATCTTCAAAACCCTGTAAACGTAAACACTCTAAGGGGGTTAACCTTCTAATGTTTTGTTTTTCTTTTTTTACTAAAGGGGCGCTTCTACTTATTTCGGTTGCACTATTTTTGGATGCAGTTAAACAGGGAGATAACCCACCCTCACGTATTCTTAATCCTTCATCTGTTCTCACATCTGCTATCCACTCCACCTTACCCACCATACTATCTAACGAATGGGTTGTAATTGAATTTACCACATCATCACTCCTAAACTCTAATCTTTTTTGTCTGCCCTCACCCCTATCTGCCCTTGATTTGCGTGGCCATGTTCGTAAAGCACATCCCTTCACTTCTTCTTTTATTAAGTCATCAGCACGAGCACCTCCCACCTTTAAACTACTCATTAAGTCGTTTTCGGTGTCATGAAACTTAGCCCTAAATCCATTTCCATTTTTTTTATTTCTCTCGTTATATTCTTTAAGTTTTTGAACTTGTTCGTCTTTAAGATAATACTTATCCTCCACCTCTGGTTCTAATAGGTGTTTTATTTTTAAATTTAAGGCCACGTGTTGTGGCCATTGAAACCTGTGTTCATCTCTAAACCCCACTATAAATATCCTCTCTCTGTTTTGAGGTATTCCATAATGCTTGGTGTTAAGAACCTTTGCATAGATAGAATACTTTAATTCTCTTAAACACTCCATGATTATCTTATAAGTATTTCCCTTATCGTGACTTATTAATCCTTTTACATTTTCTAAAAGAAAGTATTTGGGCTGTTGTTCTTTTATGTATTGTAGTAAATCAAAGAACAATGTTCCTCGTGTGTCTTCAAAACCCTGTCGTTTTCCTGCCACTGAGAATGCTTGGCACGGAAACCCTGCTACATATAAATCCACATAAGGAGTTTCTTTTTGATTCCGTGTGGTTATATCATCATAAAATTTTTTAGGACTATAATTACATAAGTAACTTTTCTTTGCCCACTTGTCATAGTCACAAGCAAACTCTACAACATGAGATATTCCCAATTGTTTTAATGCCTGTTCGGGAGCACCAATTCCACTAAAATCTGTTCCTATTTTTATCATGAAGTGAGAATTAAAACAAGAAAAAATACCATTACCCCTAATACAATCGTGGTTAAAATAAATTCAATTTGTTGTTCTGTCATTTTCGTTTTCTTTTGCAATAATTAATAATATGAGGTAGCCACATAAATCAAATAGTGTGTCCTCTGTTTCATCAGACAACCCCCTGTTTTTTATCCTTGCTAATTTATCATCTATTCTGGCACACAATGATGCACTAGCATTTCCTTTACTAAATATATTAATTGGTTCGAGTGCCGAGTTTCCGTATGCATCATTTTTTTCTGCCAACATCTCGTACACCTTTCTACTAACCTTTTTAATTTTTTCCTTACTCATTATTCTTTTATATTATTTTCTTTCATCCATAAACACCTAATAACTCCGTCCATATCTCCACCCACACAATCTTCCCATATAAAATTTGTTCCTAATACCTGTATTACATAACCCCCACCAAACCTAATTACTTGTTCTACCCCCTTATAAAACATTACTTTAGGAAAGGATTTAGTATAGAGTCGTGCATTGTGGTGTTGACCTGTTTTTATCCATTCCACAAAAGAAAAGTTTTCCACTAACTCTTCTAACCTTTTAATGTAATGAGGATTGTTGCATAAATTAGAGGAAGAACTATTTTTGATTTCCTCTAAATCCGCTTTTATTTTCTCTAACATATTATTATTTGTTTGTTCTTAGTGTAAAGATAGTTTAAAAAAAAATAAAATACACTATATCTTTCGTTTATTTTTTTTCCATAAAAAAAGGGGGACTAATCCCCCTCTTTTCTTGTGCATATTTTTTAGTGTCTTTAAAGATACATTATATTTCGGCTTGAAAACTACATTCTCCGTTTTCTTGCACACACTTCAGAATTTTCTTGCCTAAGGTTAAATCGGCAAAATCACTCAATATCGTTTCAATTTCTTTTGATGTTTTTATTCTCCCCTCTTCCTTAAAGAACTTTAGTAACATATCATTATTGTATGACCCTGTGTTTTTAAAAAACTTTTCAATTAGTTTTAAATCTGGTCCTAAATCATTTTCAATGTCCTTTATCTCACTTTTGATGTCAGGTAGGTGACTTGTGTCAAAATAATAATTTAAGTAATCGTTATGTCCTGATGCCCCAAACCTATCTGCTGCATCTGAACTTTGAATCGCAAACCAAAATTTGCCTTCAATATCTCCACTATAATATCTTCCCATTTTTTTGTGTGTTTTGTGAGGACGTTTCCATTTCCTCGTTATTAATTTTGTCTATATCACTATAAACCTTTAGTGTGGTGTTTAATGAGTGTTCCACTTCCTCGTACTTCTTTGTAAATAAATCTTGTGCAATCTCAGTATATTCAAGAACTTCTGCATTTTTATCTTTCCAACAACAATCCCCCAACGTTACATACATTAAGTCGTGGGCAATCTCACTTATAAACTCCAGATAACTTGAATTATTTACATAAACATTTGAATCTTCTTGTTCGTTGTTTAAATATATTTTAGTCATAATTTTTTATTTAATTGTTTATACTCACAATCTAAAATATAAATTAAATCATCTCTTTGTGTTTCAGATATATCTTCATTTTCAAATTGTTTTATTATTTTATTTAATCTTTCTTGATATTCTTTTTCCATAACTTTATTTATTTATCTATTAATTCAACTTAAAATTGCACTTAATACTAATGCAAATAGTAGGTATATAAGTACCCACATAAGTGTTAATATATTTCGTATCATTTGTTAAACTTTACCATATCCCTCAACATATCTAACAAACCAACTCCAAACCACAAACCAATTACACTTACTATAAATAATAGAATGGTCATTCCATCACTTATTAATGATGTAATTATTCCATACGTTCCTGTCGTTATACAACATAAGGTTATTAAAATAATCACTAACAACTTACACCTTTCGGCATTTGTTTTGTTGAATTTTTTAAAGGACTTTCTCATGTCCTGTAATGAATCTCTCATAATAATAAATTTTAAATTAGATTTTTATTTGTGGTGTAATGAATAAAGTCGTGACACCTACCACAAAGGATGTCACACTTTTTTAACTCTTCTTGCAATCGTTTCCCTTCTAATCTGAATCCACTCCGTACCATATCGGCAATGTTAAACAATTTGTTTTTTTTAGGATGATGAAACTGCAAGTGTTCCACCACAAACTCAAAATTGTTTTTCTTTGAATACCCACACCGACTACATTTTTGTTTTTGTTTCCACTTTTTAAAGTGTGCAATAGATTGTTTTAACTCTGTTTGTTTCTGTGCATAATAACAAAGTTTACAAGAACTACGATAGTATTTAATTCCCTTTACTATCCCTGCACTTGCAAACTCTTCTATGGGTTTGGTATTATTACAACACTTACAAACCTTACGATTATTTGTACTTGTATTAAAGTTTTTCATATCTATATATATATAGGTTTACAATTTTCTTTACACTTACCACATCTTTCACTTTCTTCGATTAGTTTTTCACAACAACAATTAGACACAACTTCCCCTTTTGGTTGGTTGTGTCTAACCATATTTTGTAACCATAATCTATGCATATTCTCGTTCCACATATTTTATTGTTTTAATAATTGTTCTAAATTCTCTAACATCTTGTCATACTCTTTTCTTATCCCCAACTCTCGACTTCCACATTCTTTATCTCCCCCATACACCATAACACTATATTCCAATAAGTCATTTATTCTCACATAAGTATCTCTCAATCTATCGTAGTTTTTACTACCTATATATATATATTTATTTCCTTTTTTTGTCATCACTTTATAAATTATTTGTTAATACTTCTGTTTCACTAAACCAACTCCCACATCCATTACAATGGTAGGAATTGAAACTATCAAACTCTAAGTCGTGTAAACATTCTGCACAATAAGGGGTGTCCGAAAACACTTCTTCTAAATCTCTCAACTCATTGTCCCTGTTTATCTCCACTTCATCAATAGGTGTTACCTTACTCCAATTAAAACTTGTGGGTTTATATGAATTTACTTTGTACCCACTCCATATCCTATTGTTTTGTGTGTATGTCTTATACAACTTAGAGGTATTATCCACTCTCTGTGGGTTGAAATATATCCAACATATTAAGGTTTTCTTATTCTTCTTGGTTGTAATAGGAACTTGAATCCGTTTGTACCAATTAGGGTGTCCCTCTAATCTATCTATGTCTTTCAAAATTGTGTCCGACACTCTAAATATATCCACATCCACATTATAACCTACACCTTTTTGATTTACCATATATGGTAATCCCTGAATAACTAAAGGGTATTTGTCTTGGGTGTTACCACTACCCACATATTTAGAATTAGTTAAATATCGATGGTAATTTGAGTAACCTTTCTTTAGTGTTCCGTATACTGCAATAAGGTTGTCTTGCAACACATTATCTTTTGAGTACCACACTCCATCCTTGTGTGTCCACAACTCTTTATTATATATTTGGAACGTTCTGTGTTTAAGATTAATAGAAACGAATCTACAATTATAGTTAGACAATTTGTCTTTCCATAAATGTCGACTCACTCCCCCCAAACCTTTTGCAAGAATTTTAGTGTCACATTCTTTTATATTACCCATTCCATGAATAGTACCATTCATCATAAGTACCTCGTTTTTATTTTGTCCACAAACAAATGGGTGGGTGTTCTCTTTATTTATCTTTCCTATCGTTGCATAACGAAAGTGTGCAATATAGGGTCGATGTGTGTCCAACACTTCCCAATCTTTTGATTTATGATAAGACACTTCAAAAGTATCTAACCACACCACACCTAAATTGTGTGGGTTTATTTTTGAACTTGTTTTAAGGGTTGAACGACTTACACTCTTTCCCTTTTGTTTTACAATTATAATACACATAATTAAATTTGATTTATGAGTAGAACATATATATAATGTTCAGAACTCGGTTATTAATTATACAAAGATAAGACAAAAGTTAGACATAACCAAATGGATAGGGGGTAAAAAAAGAAGAGGAACTATTAAACTTTGTGTTCCCCCCGAACACTCATTTTAATAATTCCCCTTACTATGAAAAATCATTCGGAACAAATATATATAATATATATAGAACTACAAAATTTTGTCTAATTATTTTTTTAGTCATCGTTTTTCTGCGAAAAGCGTCTGGACGCAGAGCACCGGAACTCGCGCATCAATTTGTAGTCGGACTTTTTCAGGATTAACAGAGGTAGACACTCCTCTCAACGATAGAAGACACCTTTATTTTTTGTCCAAAATTTAGATTTTTTTCAATTTAAACACGTAAAATGGATTTAAACTCCATACAATTTCTGTGTATTTGTCCAAAATTTAGATATTATAAAATCTGTGTCTTTAAAGACACAATGAGACATAAAAAAAGGGGACATCTGTCCCCCTTTTTAAACGTTAGTGTTTCCTCTTATTACACTTCAACCCACATCGACAACTCATCTCGGTACTTCTGTCTAACCTCATCTTTAATGTTGTAGACATTGCAATTGTGTAATAACAAACATAACTCTTTAACCCTCTTTACGATATTAGGATTGTGTTTATACATCTCTCTTTTGTATTTCATATCACTTGGTATTGTGACAAAGTGTGTCCTCAAAGACACACTCTGTCGGTTAATAATTATCTATATCCAAATTCCGTTCTTCCAATTTTCTCTTCGTGGGTTACTTCGGTAGTACTCATCACTTCGGTGTCTATTCAACTCTTCGGTGTTAAGGATAAAATCTTTAATCACCTGTGGTCGATACTCCCCATCCGAATTTATAAACCTTTGGAACTTACGTGCCTCCTTAACTATCACATTGGTTTT
>CEUX01087841.1_pt1 | contig 26859 bp, 42 predicted proteins | sample 531361 | NCBI WGS metagenome assembly CEUX01 (sample SAMEA2622736, study PRJEB7988) | marine metagenome | isolation source: saline water (ENVO:00002010), including
TTGTCCCACTAAATGTGGCATCTTGTGGAAAGGTTACTTGATTAGAAAGATTAATGTGGATTGCACCTGCTGTTCCATTTGCTCCAAGATATAATCCGTCTCCAGAACCTGCGACCACACCTGTTGCATCTCCACCTTGATTATTTATGTCAAGTCTAGAATCTGCATCGGGATAAAAAATTGTTTGTCCCTTAATCGTATTTTGATTATAATTTGTTGTATTTAATGCTCCCGAAAATGTACCTGCTACACCTGAAATATTACCAGAAAATGTTCCATCTGTTGCTGTAATATCACCATCTATCTCAAGATTTCTACTAGCATCTAACTCAAATGCTTTAGTACCATTAATAGTCATTCTTATATTATTAGCAGCACCTCTATAAATACCAGTTCCTCCACCATCATCGTCAGATGTAAAAACAATAGAAGGTTCTGTAACAGAGCCATCGGGGATTCTTAATTGACCAGTAAATGTTGCATTACCTGTGCTTCCATTTAATGTTAATACACCTGTGCTAGATGATACAGAATTAACGAATATCATATCACCTTGAGTACCGTGCCATCTCATATATGCATCGCCACTACCAGTAATATTTTGGTCAATATAGGTGTTACTATCCGATGCTGTTCCTGTTAAAGTAAGTTTAGGGTCACCATTTTTAGTTATAATAACATTATCTGAATGTGTTGTGACTCCACCAAATGTCGATGTATATGTAACATCAAGAGTGCCTAGAGTGGGGGTACTATTTTCTAATACTAGTTTCTTCCAAGTAGCCACTATTTAACCTCGTTATCTTTTGCTACTTGTTTCTCAAAAGCATTAATTAGTCTACGTAGGAGTTTGGCAACACGAGGGGAATCAACGCCTTTTATTGGAAGGTTCTCAATAGATGCTTTTAATAAAAACAATTCATCAGCTGAAAGTTCAATCTTCAAGGTTAAGCCTATGCATTTCTGTTAATTTTTTGATTACTGCATTAGCAATCTCTATCTCAGTCCCATCAAATGTAGACCTCATTATCAACTTTAGTAAGAAGTCTGTGTCTTTTATTCCAAATTTAACTTCAGGTATCTTTACTAAAGAAGTATCCTTAGCTACCCTAGACACTAGTCTACTCTAATAAATACTTGGTCGCTACTTGTGTTTACATGAACCGAGCCTATTGGACCTACATCATCATTCACAGGAGCATCAGCACTTCCATTTGTTGCACATCCAACATCTGCGACAAATCCAAATGCACTTGTAGAAGTACCTGAGCTAAATCTGAAATATCCTTCAGATTCATCCCACCCTATTCCTACATTATGACCATCTACCTTTACCAGCCCAGCAGTATCACCATCAGTTCCTCTTTCTACAATAAATCCTCCATCTAAAGATGTGCTTGTACTATTAGCTCCAGAGTTTAATGTCATAATAGAGTCTTCTAATTTTATATTTTCATTATCTACACTTATAGTTGTTCCTGTAACTGTTAAATCTCCAGTAACTGCTAAGTCATTTGTGCTAAAATTTTGACTTGTGCTACCAGCTAATGCTGCATAAGAACCTGATGCTTGTTTTCCATCTAACTGAGTCTGGATAGCTGATGTCACTCCATCTAGATAACCTAATTCTGTCTTAGTTACATCTGATACTTCAATTTTACCACCAGTACCAGACATTAATGCCCTTGAAGCAGTAAGGTCTGTTTCTGTTAATGCACTGGTTGCACCTGTCAAAGCTGTTTGAAGACCAACTTCTGCAGCAGTTTGATTAATAAACTCACTAGTACTAGTATCATATGCTAATACTTCATTATCAGCAGGTGTTCCAGTAATAGTTACATCGCTCATCTCAGAAAGAGCATCTGCTGTGTCTACCTGTGCATCTACATACGCTTTAATACTTTGTTGCGTTGCAAGCTGAGTATCAGAATTAGATGACATACTATCTTCATCTAAGACTGCAGAACCTGATACACCAGTATTCAAAACTGGACTTGTGAGTGTTTTAGTTGTTAGAGTTTGAGCTGAACTAATATCAACTAACTCTTTCCATGTTGCCATATTAAACTCCTATGTTTATTTTCCCATTGTAATTCACTATATCTCCAGCTGCGGGGTTGGAGGGCAAAGTGTCTACATTTTGTAATTTTAAAGTTCCATCTGATTTCGCAACTAATAAATCAGTGCTTTCTTTTCTTAATGAAACAGATGTGTCTCCTAATTTTACCTTACCTTTAGTCCCATCTCCTCTTTCCATAGTCCCGTTTTGAGCACTCATAACCAAATTTTCATGACCAGCCTTAGTAAATGTAACTGAGCCTTTTGTTTTTAAATCTGTTTTTACCTCAACTTCCCCAGCTGTAGATGCTTCTAAAACATCATGAACATTATTATTTACATCTCTCAGCTTTATAGCCTTAGAAATTGAATCTCCACGAACATCTATAGTCGCTGCAGTGGAAGCATCTCCTACCTGTAAAGTAGATGTACTAAGCCACATAGCACTGGCGATTCCCTCACCATCAAATATTTGCTTTGCACCAGATTCTAAACCTTGATTGGAAGTCCCATTCGATACATGAAGTATATCTTTGTAAGTTTCACTTACTAGCTTTCCTGCTAAACTTGCCATATTAGTATAGAAAGACTACACCAGCATCACTGGCTTTAGTCGCACATATTGGATATGTATGACCTTTTATTAACCAAAATGCAACTACTGAACCGCCAACAGTAAGATTGACACTAGCTGAAGTCCCTGTCATGTGGACTGCTCTGCAAGCATCATTCCCATTAGTTGTATCAGCAGCTGCAGCCTTGATGTATGGGGCTACGCTTTCTTGTGATGTAAAATCGTGTAATGCTTTTGGCATATTAACTCCTATTTAATTATTATGAGGGTGTTGCTACAATAATTTCTGCGTAAATATTGCCACCAGATGTTTGCAACGCCCAATCATCAGTTTCGTCACTATCAGAACCAAGACCATGAAGAAGTATTGACTCTCCTGGCTCTAGGCTAAAATATCTATTAGCATTAGAAACATTCATTAATACTCTTAATTTCTCAGTGCTCTCAGCAATAGTCTTAGCGGCATCTTCGTACCCACTATGCTTAATATATATAAATAGCAATCCACTTATACCCCCTGCGATAGCAGCAGCACTTCCAGTAGCAACAACACTTTTAGCACTTGAATAAGCAATGTCATGATCACTATCTACAAGTTTCATATCTATAGTAGAGCCTAATCCAGCTGCTAAAGTTTCTTTACTAGCGACATCATGAGCATTAAAATCCCCTGATGCTGCTATTCTAACATATGGAGTAGAAGCAGTAGCCACTTTTAATCTTGTTTCATTTGCCATTATTAATCCTTTTCACGTTTAGGAGGTTGAAATGGAACAAAACCAGATTCATATTGAGATTTAACTCTCATATACTGTTCTTGTAGCCAAGTATATTCAACAGTCCTAGATTTAACTTTTCCAGTATATTCTTGAATTTTACTATTTACCTCAGCCATATAAGTCTCTACTTCACTCTTAAAACGCTGTATTAATATACCATCACCAGCACTAGATAATCTGGCATTTTCTAAGGCAATTTGCAATTTAGCTTGGTATTCTATATTCTCTTCATTGAACTCATTTAAATTGTCTTGAATATTAGTTTGATACCTTTCAATTTTATCAGATTCTTCTTTTTGCCAAGCAACTAATGAAGTTTTTAACTCTTCAGAATATTGAGCTAATTTTTGTTGATATTCAGATACTTTTGTTGATACACGCCCTTGATATTCTGCAATTTCAGCTTGGTATCTATTAAGTAACTGAGAATCTTTATCTGCTAATAATTTTGCATCAGAAAGAGACTTTTGGACATCGGCTTGGAATTTAGCATTGTCTTTTTCAAAAATAGATTTAGCTTCATTTAATAATGCACTAAAAGTACTTGCCTTTGCACTAATTTCTTGCACTCTAGCTGCCAGCATCTCAGGGTCTTCCTCAGTAGAAATCCAATGATTAGTATCAGACCAATCTGGGGCATCCATAATAGGAGATACAAAAGTAGGAACATTCCACCCACTAGTATCTACGCTAACTGTAGAAATATCTGGTGCTATTGGAGGCAACTCATCTAGTGAAAATATCCCAGGGTCAGTCTTAGATAAACCATCTTTAAAATCTTGAAATGCGACTCTAGTTTCTAAAACTGGCTTTGTATATGTAGGGACTGCTGCTAATGTAGTATTATCAACAATTATTCTACTTTGAGCAGAGCCATCCCATGTGCTTAGTTGTTGACTTGCAGTAAATGTTACTGGACAAACTGGGACTGGTATACCTGATAAATCTAATGTAGAATCATCTGGTAGAGACTTTACACTCATTAAATATTGTAATTGTTGCATCGCTGCAAAGTAAACTATCAAATGTTTTAAATCATCTGGGAAGTATTTAAGTTCTGATAGAGGACTATTATGTTGAAGATTTGCAGTGTCTAATTCAATAACAGACATAGTATTACTAACACCACCTGTAGGTCTTAAATAAATATTTCCATTTTCTTTCCAATATACTGGGTTGGTTAATGTAGCTTTATGAATACTATCATTATCTACTGCTTTAATTTTTAAAGAAGTAGGTATCTCTCTATACTCAGAAGCAGATGAATAAACACCTAATAGCAAATTCCCACCAATAGAAGCAGTATTATTACTAATATCTTTTTGCTGTGCAAAACTTTGCAATTTTAAAGGGTCGGTAATTTTTATTCGATTAATAATATCCCAAGCACCATTTTTTAACCAATCATTTAAAGCTGATGTGTCTGTTACTGTTTCAGTTATATTTTCTACTTGTGTTTTAAAATCGCTCATTATTTAACTGCATATGGGTAATTTGATTTAATAATTTTAGGAGTTTTGCTTTTATCAGCATTTTTCCATTCTTGTATTCTTTTTAATTGAGATTCAAATTTAGCATCCCAATAAACAGCTAATTGTAAAGAATCTGGATTTTGAGATAATTCATAACCTTTAGCAATAGCTTTAGAGACAAGTGCTTCATCAAATTGAGAAGGTAATTTATTTGTTAATGTATCAGTTATTGCACTTATCTTAGATAATTTTGATTTATAATGAACAGTTACTGTTTTAACCCGTGTAACTCCCATTAAAGAATAATATAATTGGTCGTCAGAATCTTTTACATCATCAAGCCAACCAATACCAATTTGTTTATTTTTTATCCACCAATACTTTTGAGCATCTTTTGATGAATCAGCCATTAGTATCCCTCAATAAATTCTGGCTCACGAATAAATGGAATAATTCTACCATCATAAGCAACAGACTCTATGCTAATAATTTCATCATCCGTAGTTACTCCACCTATACCAGAAAATGAATAATACTTAGTGTCTGCAACGGTATTAAAAGTTCCACTACTTTCAACGGCAAAAGATGTTCTATCTGTGACATCGTCCATCGCTTGATTGAGCCAAATTATAATTTGTGTTTCACTTGCATTGGGATGATGCTGTTGCACCATCTCTACCATGTTTTTAACAGTCATATTTATCCTTTAAAGATGCCTCCCCATTTTACTGAGGAGGCAAATTTATTTACGATGCTAGTAATCCAGCAGTTCTTAGCTTAGCAAGAAGAGCATTGACTTTTGTAACAATAGCGGCTGCATTTGCGCCACCTGCTAAATTAGCCTCAGCTTCCATTGGAAGAGCTGCAACTAAGTCATCAATCTCATCTAAATCTGCTTTAGCTAAAGATTTAAGAGCGACAACTGTATCATTATCAACTTCACCGTTAGGATTGTTTGCTAACCAGTATTTAGTAGCCATTATAGACTCCTACAACCATACTGCGTGAGTCTCAGGAGCTGAAAATTCAAAGCCAACATCAGCTTGAATTAAGTCAACCCTATAGTCTTCACCAGAGTTTTTGATTGTTTTAACACCTGGGTAAACAGCCATATCCCTGTTAATTCCATTACCTTTAAGGGCAACAGTTTTACAAGCTTTCATGTTTGCACCAATCATCTTGACGTTAGTTCCATCAAGGTGAATGTCACGTACACAACGAATGGAAGAGCCATCAACATCAAATTGACGATAGCTTACGCCACCCATTTTGCCTTGACCAGAGAATTGCATAGAATAGTTAGGACTTGTTTCCAAGTTATTCTTAGCAAAACCACCCATCTTAGCTAACCAATTCCACACAGCTGTACTACAATAGTAAACTGGTGCTACTGATTGTGCTACTGAGAAACGAGGGTCAAAGAAAGCACTCATATCATCTAGAAAATCATCCAATGTTTTGGTTGTTGTATCTAATGAAAATGTGTTTCCGTTATTTAGGATGAAGTTTACAAGACCTTCAGTGTATGTAACACCATCACCATCTACATATTGCTCTCCAAAATAACCAGCTTGACCAATTTCCCAAGTCATTTCAGTCATCTTATCAGCCCACTCATTCTTCCATGGATTCTCTCCGAATTTCAGAGCAGTTGCCATAGCACGACCACTCATCATAGCGGTCTTTTTGAAAATTTGAGTGTAGCCATAATCAGTTGTGAAAGGCTGAGCTTTGGTTGTATCTCCATATCCACTCAATTCATGATAAGCAGAACCAGCAATATAAGTTCTGAGAGGTTCTAGCTTTTCAGCTATTGAGTTTGCTCCAACGCCATGAGCTACATCAGGGATTTCCGCTGAGCCATGTACGCCTGCAAGAGTTGTTGGGTATGTTGAACCAGAATCACATTTGATAACTGTTCCATAAAGCGATACCATTGTAGCAATAACAGTTGTAGTTCCAACAGCGTGAACATTCACAGTTGCTGGAGCTTTTGTTAGCTTAACTAAAGCATAGCCATTGACACTACCAGAACCAAGAGTTTCTCTAGTAGGTATTCTAATTACCATGTCCTTCAAGAACCAATTTGGTCTAGTTAATGGTGCTCCACAAGCGTAATCTTTACTTGCGGTTCCATGAGCATCAATCTTATTAACAAGATTACCATGTGTTTTGTAATCACCTGCAACAAGAAGCTGTACATCACTGCCAGCTGCTGGAATCGCAGTATCTTGACAACCAGTTTGCGAATTATCATCATTTAATAAATATCGCAAAGCAGTATTATCCCATGCAGCTTGACTATTTACAAAATCTGTATCGTCTATACCTGCTGCATCAGCGTCTTTAACACCAAGAACATATCCATAACGCTTAAAAACGTTAGTAGAACGCTTAATAGCATATTCAAACTTGCTATCACTTACGAACTTTTTTTGTCCTGCTGCTATGAGGAGGTGTTGGAAGGGGTCTCGTTGGAAACTGAGTTTTGTGTAGGTGTTTCCGAAGTCGTATCTTCGTTGAAGATCCCCCAGGTCAGGTGACGTCCTGCCCGTACGTTGGTTTTCATTCCCCACTTCAAAATTGTTTGTCCCCCACGGCTGTGCTTGCGTAGGGTGGTCAATCGTATGCGGAGTGTCTGCGTGCGGTCTAGTTATCCGCGTATAATCATCAGCCATTGTTATCTCTCCTTTGAGTTAAGTTAAATCGGAGGATAACGAAATTGTTATCTTATCCGAATAGGCTTTCGTTTTCAGTGGAGCCGTTGCCAAATATAGAATCAAATAACTGCTCTTCAGTAGTTCTTGTTTCTCCTACATTATTGGCTTGGCTATTACTGGTAGGCATATTTCGGACATTTCGCATCTGACTCAACACTTCTTCTTGAGCAGATTCTCTAATATTAGCCGCTTGTTTATCACGATTTAAAACATAATAAATATCATCAAGCGTTAATTTATGAGATTTAGCCTTTGCAACCATATCTTTAAATTCAGCTTCGCCCATTCCTGTTTTTTCACGGAAGGCTGCTTCCTCTTCTTTTTTGGTCTTGGCTGCTTTTGCAGCTACGGCTTTACTTCTCTCTCCTTCAAGTACTTGACCAATCCTTTGTTGAACTATTGAGTCAACATGAGCGTTCATTACCTTAGCAGAGTCTGAATCTGGCTCTGAAACAGCTTCATTCGCATCAAACATAAAATCTTCATCTAATTCCAATTTTTCTTGAATTGTCTGAGCTGGTTTACCGCCACCTTCAAAATAATCACGAACATGGTCTACCAAACCACTATCTTCTTTCATTGCTTGTAGAACTGGTACAAAAGGCTCAACCTCTTTATACTGTTCTTTAAGCCTGATAGCTTCTTTACTACTATCTGAGTATCGTTTTTTATATGGATTGCTATCATCATCCCATACATCCGTCTCTTCTGGGACAGCTGGTTCTTCCTGAGCATTTGATGTTTCAGGTTGCTGTGTTGCCTGTTCGGATTCAGTTACTTCATATGTAACATCATTTAACTCTCTATCTAAAGAGTCAAAAAATTCTCCAACCTTAGAGTCCTCTACTTTTTGCATTTCTGAACGTTGTTCTACTACGTCAGTATCGCCTAAATCAGAGGAGTTACCTGTGGTGTCAAAAGTTTCTGACATATTATCTCCATAATGAGTTATTATATATTACTATTTATTATTATTGCTTTGCAATTCTTTTTTAGCAGCGTCTACAGCGATAGATAATTCCTTCTTTTTCGTATTTACTTCATTTCCCATGACTCTTTGTAGGAGTTTTTGCTCTGCTTCAGTTTGCCTATATGTATCTTTCGTTTCACCTTTTACTTGCTCTTTCTGTTTATTTATTTCCATTTCAGCCTGCATTACTTTGCCTTTAATACCTGCTTGAACAAGTTGTCTTTCAAGAGTCTCAATAGTTCCTTCTTTATCTTTTAAAGCTTCTTCCATTTGACCTAATTGACTTTGAAGTTGAGCTAACATTGATTTTCTTTGTGCTATTTGCTCTTTGTTTCGTATATCAGTTTCAGCTAAAACTGCAATATCATCAACGACTCCAAATTGCAATAATTCTTTTAACTCTGCTAAATATGCCCATCTATTTACTGGTAGGGTAGAACCAGCAACAACACGAATATCTGCTTTCATTGCTTGCAAATCCATTGACTTACCTATAGCCTTACCCATATCATTATAGATAGGGATATTAATTTCTTGCTCTCTATCTTCTTGTAGAGCAGATGGTTGTATAATCCTAAATCTTTTATTAGCCGTATATGTAGCTTGACAAAATTGCATTATCACCCTACCAGTTTGTCTTAATGCAGGCTCTATACTATGAGCCATCCATTGCTTTACTCTTCTAGTACCATATTCATCAAGGGCTAACATACCTCGGAAAGTTTCATGTTGTTGTTTTGTGTCTCCTTGCATAGAAGCATATATTCCTGCTAAGTACTCCATGTCAGCTTTTCCCTCTTGTACCATAGTGAAAAAAGCACTAGACAATGGTGCTGGCATTACAGGGGTAGGTCTTTCTGAGCCAGGTCTCACAGGTAATAATGCACCTGGGGATGACGAATATTGGCTCCAGACTTCGGTATCAAGACTCCCTTCTTCGTATAACCATCTCAATGAAGAACCAAGAGAAGCGTTATGAACCATTATCTGATGTGACTTGTTGATTTCACGCTGCTTACCCACAAGAGGAGAAACAGCTGACATTGGGTATGGAGTACCTGTCCATTTAAAATGAAAAGGAATAATTGGATAATCTTTAATTGCCTCTGGAAAAACTCTTTCATATATAAGAGTATCTCCAACTACACAAGTTTGCTTTATTCTATTCCCATAAAATTTAACTGCATCAACAAGCATTTCTGAAAAAGTAGGGTCTTCTTCAAATAGTTTGAATTCCTTTTCACTCATAATTTGATTTTCAACTTTAGAAATTTCAGCTTGTAACTGACTTGTGTATTCTTGTTGGAAAGATTCAATTTGAGCAGCGGCTTGCTCTTGAGCCTTTCTCATTTCAAGTTCCATTCTCTCTGGCAACATTTGACCATTATCTACGGCTTGTTGCATTTCAGCTTGTTGCTCAGCTAATTGAACTTCTAGCTCAGCAGACATTTCTTGTATCCTCACTTGCACCTGCTCATTCAAGGCGTTTAATTGCTCTTTATCTGGAGGAACTCTATAGAATACATTTACAAAAGGAACTTTTATTTTTTCATATAATTCAAAATATTCCTGAACAACATCTTCCTTACCTTCTTCTGGGTCAACTGCAAGAATATCAGTATCATCATAATAGAAATCATGTTGCTCTTCATCTAAGGCTCTTGATGAAGCTGAATCATAACTCATATGTTCACTTTTAGCTTTTTTAATTTTTGCTTTGTATTCTGGATATAAAGCAAGTAAGTGACTCTTAGGTAAAACTTTCCTTACTAATATATAAGCAGCATCTCTAAAAAGAATATCTCTTGACTTAGGGTCAATAAATAAATCAAATGGCTCAGGTTGTTTTACAACAATTTCCCCCATACCATTATCCATATCAGCATCAATATCTACAAGCATATAACCAATAGATTTTGTAACGCAGTTATTAATAACATTTGAATATAAAGTATCCCCATCCGATAAATTCCAAACATATTGAGCTAAGTCGCTAAAAACAGCAGCTACATCAGAATCACTACCTTCAACACCTACAGCTTGCCATCTAGGATTGTTAGCAGTAGCGTAATAATTTAGCATCTCAACAACTGGAGCAATCCTATTAATTGTAAATGTAGGCATCCCTTGCTCATTTAAATCTGTTTTTTCTTGCTGAGACAGTTGATTATCATTCGCAAATTCAAAAGCTTGCTGATTAACTGTCTTCCATTGCCATCTAGTAGGAGAATCTGAATTTCTAAATAATTCTCTTACTCTGTCTGCTGTTTTCTTTCTAGCCATTATTTTCCTTCCTTATAACCTCTGTATGTGGCTTTGCCCCTTACAATAGGTCTATTTTTTGTTAGAGGCTTAGCAAATAAATATCTTCCTATATTAGCCTTGCTATTTAATTTTTCACCTTCATCTAAATCATAATTCCATAAATCTTCAAAGCTTCCATCTTCTTCAAAATATATATCATTTAATAATTCATCATATCCAAAGAACATTAATCTACCTCCCTGATCTGGATTTGGCTTTTTACGATTGTGGAATATTGCTGATGAAAAAGAAAGGTCAACTCTATCTTGAAGATTTTTACCAAATTTTGTTTTTGGATTTATATCAAAATAATTATCAGTAACAGTGAATGGGCTTTCTTCTTTGCTATATTTTTTTGGCTTATCAAAAACTGACCCATGAACATATTCTCCTTTAAAACCTTTCCACGGATTAGGATTTTTTAAATTCTTTTCTGAAAATTGAGTATCGCTACCTAAAGGCAGTTCTCCCTGATGCCACCTTGCCAATGTTTTTGTACCTACACTTCTTGAAATCAATTCAGATTCCCCTGGAAGTCTTGTAGTTGCATAAGCCTTACCTTTAGTTCTTACTTCTAGTTCTGGGATAGCATTATATAATAATTGTGACCACCAATCAGCTCTAGAAGTGTCAACTGGTGTCGCTTTTAATATACCTTTATAATCTTTAGGAGGCATTGTATTCTTTTTTCCTTCCGCCATGATATTCATATGCATGACCATGTATTTTTAATAAATCATTCACAGAATCATTATACCCTTTTACATAAATCTCACCAAGCACTCTGCCATATTTTCCAACTCCATATGATATGATAGCGAACTTGCCCTCATCTGATTTTTCTAATAAATCTTTTACATAAGCTTTTGCTGCTAATCCCTTCTTTTTCTCTTCAAGGTCTTTAGTTCTGCTTTCCCAAGTGTCAACTCCATAGAATCTAATTCTTTTCTTTACAAAAGTATCAAAACCTAAATCAATCATAGCATCACAAGTATCACCATCAACAACTCTAATTAACTTACAAGAGTAATTGTATTTATGTACTTTCTTCACGCAGTTATCCAACTTTTAGCTTTTGGTTTATTTTTAGACCAATTACCTTTTTTATCTTGTATATTATTCATGGGGGGATAAGCATATTTACAAGCATAAGCCAATGCATCAATAGTATCATCATGTGCCATTCTTGGTCCAAAAGTAATTATTTCTCTTTCTAAATCATATTGAGTTTTCTTCAAATGTATTTGACCAACAGCAAATCTTTGTGCTAATATTTCTTGTATCCTATCTCGTTTACTCATACGAGTACCAGGTTTTTCTTCCTTAAATCCTATACTAAAATCATTTCTTCTTCTCATCTCTGCTCTTATAGCTTGGAATACTGGTTTACTCATAGCAGTGTCCTCAATGGTAAATAAAGCAGGGTTATAGAAATTTGAATAATCAAATATGTAATCAACAATTCCTTTCTGATCAGTCCCTGGGATTGCCAACACAGGAAGACCCCTTCTCCTGTCGTAATTGACTATATATATATTATTATTAGGAGTAACAGCAACTACAATAATAACACTGAAGTCGCTGTCTCTCCTAGCAGAATCTGTAGCGGGGTCAACTCCAACAAATGTAGAGCATGGTTGGACATCTTCTCCCTCCACCTTTAAAAAGGTCATTCCAGTTTCTGGTTCTTTTATAAACTCCCCATCCCAGTATTTAATGTGATCTCTAGTAAAAATAGAGTCTTTATCAGACTGTACTTCCATCATGTATTCTTGGTAGAATTTCTGGGGGGTGCCGCTATCGGCATAAAATTTCTTCTTTCTTTTCATCTCCTCATGTCCAAACCAACTAGCCCATAAAGGAGTTCCATCTTCTTGAATAGCTTTATATGTAATTACTCTCCAGCTAAATGGCTGGTCTTCTTTTTTAGCTTTTTGATAACCAACTAAGATATTCTGTATAAATGCATCATAATGTACAGGAGTTCCATTAATTCTTAACCTGCCGGTCTTAGGCTCTAATGCAGGAAAGACTACTGCTGTTACTAGATTGGAAATCTTTGAACGAGCCTCAGGGGTAATTGTATTGTTTTCATCTTCAAAATCATCCAACACAATAAGGTCATACCTTTTATGCAACTTAGCACCTCCACGAATACCAGATAGATTACTTTTAGAAATAAGCTTACATCCATTACTCAACTCTATATCATCCTCAGTCCATTTGCGACCTTTTAAGTCTCCAAAGTAGTAGCGAACTGAATCATTATACTCTAGATGATACTTAACATAGTCTAAATTTGGTACACTAATCTTAGAAGAAGCTGCAACCCATCCATAGAATAGTGGTTCTTTAGCAAAAACAAAGTCGTGAAGGATATTAGCCTTAGTAAGAACTGTTTTGCCATGCCCTCTTGGTAGAACAACTGCTAATTGGCGAACATCATAATCCATAACAGCATCAGCTACCTCATAATGAAAAAATGGTGTTTCTGATCTTAAAAAGTCATCTGGTAAGAATAATTTACCAAATGCAATCAAGTCTTTATTCGCTAATTGTAACGCTTCTTCTGCTTTTGAGACATTTTTGGAATTTATATTAGCCATTATAGGCTATAATTTAAACTTATATATCAAAAATGGTCAAGTTTTATACTATTTTTTAACTTTATTGCTTCTTAAATAGTTTAAATACTCACAAGCGACCAAAGGATTGAATATTGTAGTGATTAATCGGTTGTCATCATCATCATATCTAGGGTCAATAATAGTAACTGGGCAATTAAATATATTTTTATCGTCTAATCCTAGTTTATCTGCGTAATTATCCATTATCTTAAATGAGGCTACTTGTAAGGCGTGACTAATCAAGCCACTAGCAGGATTCTTTATTACCTGATAACCAGAAACATGAGTATGTCCGCAAGTAAGAATATGGTCAGACCAACCAGTTTGAGCGGCACGAGCAACGCCGTGAGCAGTGTTCCATATAGAATTACCTTTAAAAGTGTGCCTCGCATTTATCCTTATCTCCTTTCCATTAGGGAATTTGAGATTCATCCTCGCTCCCCATCTTTCATATAAACCTTTATGGTCTCTCATGATAAATTCTAAAGGGTCTCCATCACCACTCCATACATCATGATTACCAGCAACTAGATATAACCAGTTTACTCTATTAACAAAATATTCAGACAATCTCCATGACTCTTTTGCTGAAGTAGACTGTTGACCATATAATGTAGCAAGTCTACCAATCCAGTTATTTTGAATGTCTCCAAGATTCCCACAATACATTCCCTCTGTATCATTCAATGCATCCATATACATAATGATTTGCGATAAGTCAGTTCCATCATCATCAACGTGAGGGTCTCCAAAGTGAGCAATCCCTATTGGACCATCTATTTTGATGTTAATATCTACAAGTGTTCTAGATTCTTTTGATTTTTTCTTTTGAGTATATTGCTTTTTCCTAAAGTCTATAATATCTTCAATAGGCATTAACTCAGGGTCACGGTCAGCAACCTCAAATGGGGATTTCTCAATAATTCTAGGTTTAAGCGTTTTTCTAAAGCAAGACTGGCAGCACCATTGTTGTTTCTTACTATTTTTATAATAAGAGAATCCATCTTTTCTAATATTTCTAGCACCACACTTAGGACATCCAATTATATTACCATCGTCATCCTTTCTAAATTCATCTACAATCTTATCATTTGGACTCATTTTCTATCTCCAGAGGTCTTGAAGCTTTGTCTAAATGCTCATCCGAAAACCCCTGAAAAACAGCTCCTGTTAACTGAGTGACCTTTGTAGAATTTTTATCTTCTAGGTCTAATATATCAGATAACTTCATTACTGCTTTTAATCTTGTCTCATCCCTCTCAGACAACTCGGCTATATCTTTTATAACTCCCAGTACATATTCAGGAGTAATGCCCAATTCATTTACTACAGGCTCTAGTTCTTTTTTCATAGCTGTCCTTACCCTTTCTGTTTTGGTTAAAGTCTTAGCTTGTGATAATGCATATCTCTCATCATTAGTAGGGAAAGCCTTTAAATAAGCTTCCCTCATGGGAACTCCGCTCGCTAAGTATTGCACAAACAATTCTTCATTGTTCGTTAATTTACGCCTTTGTTCTATTAAAGTCTGTGAATATTCACCACTAAAGGAATATATGTTTTTTCTTCTGGATGTGTCTAATACGGCAGATTTTGTGCATGGATATGTACCTGTGCAAGTACCTATATAATGTATGGCTCTTTTCTTCCCTTTGGCTTTTTGCATTAATCCCTTTCTAAGGATTTGAAGCACTCCACCATCATCGGCAAGAACCCAGTCATGCACACTAGCGTTCCTCCAGTCTTTATTGATTGTTATATTAGGAGGAACTTCGTCTATTTCATCATAGACTGTGTGGTTTTTCCTCTTTACCCTGTACTCTCTCACTATTATCGGCAACTAACATTTCAATTAACTCACTTACCTCCTTAGGTATCATATAGACCGCCCCATCTATTGATATTGGAACTAGCTTCTTAGACATATTGTCTAAAACAAATTCTTGCCCTGTAGCAGACATATTAGCTATTTCTTCAATGACTTTTGCCATATGCTAATTTACTGCTAAAGTACTACTACAGTAATTATATATATATTATTTATAATTTTTTTAATTATCTTATTTAAGCCCCCCCACACACCCTTGAAATTAGACATAGTGTCAACTATAGTCAACTTTTAAAAATTGTGACATTTTGTTATACGTCATTATATAATAATGTGTACCCCCTTATCAGGGGATTTCGATATACGAATTACGTTATTTTCCGTTTATATATATTCGTTTTGGATAGATTAATAACTATAAGGAGTAAAAGATGGGACTTAAATCATCTAGAACACCCTATCAGCCTGATGTTTATCTTGAACCTAAGTCAGTGCAATTTGACCCTGAATCGGTCGATGATATGAATACTTTACATAAGATTCGTACAGCAGTTGAGCGAGGAGATCAAGAAGTGGCAGCTAATCTAATTACTTTGCATAAGAGCATTAAGCTAGTTGAACCCGTAGAACCAGTAAAGACTTTTATACTGAAGAAAGGGAAAGAGACTATGGAAATACCTATGAATGCAGAATTATTAGAACGCCTACAGAAGGATGGTTTCAAAGTGGTGTCACAGAAGTAATACTTTTTGGTGATCTTGGTTACGTTAGAGGAATGAAGGGGAGTTCAGGTTGGAGTTCTCCCCTCCTTTGCGTTAATTTAGTATTTTATACTACTGCAGTTCTTCTAGGTATATATAAATGCATGAGATTTCACACCCTTATAAATAAACATTAATCACCCAAAAGGTATAATATATATATGTAACTTATACCAAACTCGTCTAAGCGAGTATAAATAGATGTTAGGCTTAGAGCGTTCAACAATGTTGAGGTCATATGGAACAGAAAACTACTATTATTTAGCTGAAAAGCTATCTAGTAATGTCCAGTGAATGTGTAATTATATTTGTCACGAGCAAATGTTTTTACTACATAAATGTTTTTAAAGGTATTGATGGTCGCATCTAATATCTATGGTTGTAAAGCCATACTCACTTGTTGAGGGGAATCACATAAAGAGAGCCTGTCTCCACAGGAAGGAAAGTATACTATCTGGATTTCCAATCCATTGGAGGGATAGTATGTTAGTACCCAAACTTTATGCCTCTCATCATTTGTTTTATAAAGTCAGAACAAAGACTATAAAATCAAGATTTGAATCAATAATAACCATTGGAGGAACAATGATAATAACATTTACAGTATTATTATTATTAATTGGTATTAATTATTACTTATTAACACATTGGAGGAGATAAAATGCCTATAAAAAAATATCCATCAATACAAGTAAAATTGTATGGTATTACTGATGATGTATTCAATAAAGCTGGAGAATTGCTTCATAGTTTTAACTGTAAAAGCATAGGTGAATGGAATGAGCGTACTTGTAAAGCATTCTATGTTAGCAACTATAAAGCACATAATGGAGCGAAACCTATTTATCATGAACTTGATTTCTATATTCGTCATAAAACATATTATGTAAGAATGGAAGCTGTTTATAATGTTCGTGAATATGGTGAGTTAACTCAGAAGGAGGAACAATAATGGCTTATATGGGAAAAGGACATTGTTTAGAATGTGGATACGATGCTGAGGCTGAAGAAACCATGATAGAATATTATGAAAAAGAGCTGAAGGTAAAAGACCAAGAGATTGAGAGATTTAGAAATGAAGCTAGAACTCTAAGTAAAATGATAGGTAATATGAAGAAGCATCTAAAAAGCACATATTGGGAACAGTTTGTCGATTATGATATTTGATAATTTCGATGGCAGAAATCGAAGATGAAATTAGGGGAGTTAAGTAATACTGTTATTAGCAGGGCGAGGACTATAGTCGAGCCAACCTACTTCCCTATTTTCTATGGTATTTAGTATTATTAATAATATAAAGTAGTATGTCGCCTGTAAAAAGGTTGAGAAAGGTACAACACTTTATAAATGCTAAATACCTCTAAATGAAAGAAACAACGTTGATTCGTTAAGAATTGTCTTGGAAAGACACTAAACTATCTAGGCTGCATATAGTCTTTAAATAATCCTAGTAATAGGGATAAAGTGATGTTGGTAAGTTAGATAGTGCCACATTGCGACATACTTCGGTGTGTTTGAGTATGCAAGAGTATATCAGGTAGTGCCAAGTTAAGTCTCTTTGAGCAGGCTTGGTAGTATCTATCGGTTTGGAAGAGTCGATTGAGTAGGAAACTACAACAGGGAAATACTTAGGTAATGAGTGAAGTTCGTCAGCAAATCTTATTATCAGTTGATACGCTAGGCTTAACAGCAATGAAAGTCATATGCGAAGAAAACCATGTAAGTTAATCTTTGACGAGATTAAACCATAGTAATGCCTCATAGTATAGATTCTCGAAAGAGAGTAAGCTATAATCCAATGCAGGTATTACACCCTTCCAGAGTCTTAAACTTAAATGAAATACTAACAGTTAAGTTAATTAACAAGCAAAAGACGTTGGACGAATGAGAGTATAGTCCCCTCTACCTTGAAACAATAGGTGCTATATTGCTCGCAAGGCATATAGTTTGTGACGAAAGGTCAGGTGAGGTTAATTACCTCTTTGTAGGATGCGAGTCCTAAACTGAACTAATTAATTGCAAAAACAACTCATTCGATACGAGTGATGCCCGTTACCGCATTGGGGTCGAGTATTGTACTATCAGCAATGGTAGTGGACAAAAAGAAGAACATATAATGTCTTCAAAGCGTACTCATAATAGGTATAGTCTCAACCTATTAAACTTTCAACTCCCTTTTCCACATACAACAATTGGAGGAATTATGAGCTTACGTTTAGCTTACGATACCACATTAGGTGGTAGACTATGGTGTGTTGTTCTAGATTGCACTAGAGAGGTTATATTTTATTCTGCAAGCTATGAACAATGTAAAGATAAATATCCTGAAGCAGTTAGAAAGGGATAAAGGAGATACCATGAAAGAATGGTCACGAATCAAATGCTCGGGTGGTTGCCCTAGTATATTGACTTGGGATGTCGTTAAACTCATCCAAAATTTCAAAAATAGATAGAATAAAGAGGTAAAAAATGATGAAAGATAAAGAGAGAATAAAAGAGATACTTGGTGAAATAAGTAAGAACAAGAATGAAACCACTATAAATAGAGGTGATAAGATTCTTGTAGCAGCTATGACTTATGATATGGTTGCAATGACTTTAAAGATACTTGCACATCTTAAAAGAGCAACTACTGATTATAAAATTCCTAATGGAATGGATGATGAAACTGCTGAAACTATTATAACTACAATGGCTAATTTGCAGTCCATGTTATGTCAACTCCTTGATATAGAACTTGATGAAATGAAAGTAGGAGTTAGACTTGCAAATGTTAATAGAGATGATTTGCCTGATGATATACTAAAAGCAATATTGGAGGATGCTGGTATGAATTCAGAATTATTTATGGACAATATAGCAAAAAGTTAAAACTATGGTTTCGAGAAGAACCAACGCTTAGGATGCCCCCTTCTCACTTCGTTCCTCCAACCAAGATAAAGAGGGGCATCTTATTTAAATCGAGGTAATTATGATAAATAAGTTTGTAGAGTTTACTCAAATGTATTTTGAGGTAATAGTTGTAGCAATATTACTCATAGAAGTTATAATAACTATATGGAGGATATTCTGGTGAAAAAAATAGAAATAGATGATAAGATGCGGAGCTACACTCAATATAGATTGGGAGCTGTTACTATAAAAGAAGTTATGGATAAATATCCAGATAAAGTAGTAGATGTATATTCTGAAGGAGAGACAGCAGTATTGGTCTTAGATACTTGTAGAATAAAATTCACTAAAGAAGAAATAAATAAAGGAGCCGAAGATGGCAACTAAAAAACAAGTGGATAAAAAGGTAAAGAGTCCACAACAATACGAGTCAACAAATTATGATAAATTCAAGTTTGTTGAAGCCAATAGGAATCTCAATGAACATCATGTAAAAGAAATCATGAAAGAAATTGAGAATAAAGACCTTAGAGATGAATCGCCAGTTAAGGTTAGTAAAGATTGGGAAATAATGGAAGGTCAACACACATTTGCAGGATGTGAAAGATTAGGCTTACCTGTTAAATATATCTTTACCAAAATGACAGTTGATGATATAGGTAGATATAATGGTTCACAAAAACCGTGGACATCTACTAATATATTACAACATTACTGCGTAAGGGGATTCGAGAATTATCTTATACTTCAAGAGTTTTATAAGAAATATAAGTATCCAATCTCAACACTCCTTGTATTGCTATCTGGAGAAAATACAAAAAGACTATTTAGGGATTTTAAGTTTGGTCGATTTGTAGTAAGGCAGAGTGTAGGTCAAGTTCAAAATATCTTAGATAAAATAGCTGAATTCAAGGAATTTAATGATAAGGTATTTAGACATAAAACATTTGTGCTTACATACATTGATTGTCTAACACATCCAGACTTTGACCATGAACGTCTGGTGCATAAAGTTAGCATAATCCCAGATAAGTTCGTAAAATGCGGTACTCAAGTAGATTATCTCCGTATGATAGAAGATGTATACAACTACAGAAACCAAGAACCTATTAGGTTATATTAGGAGGTAATATGGGATACGATGTATATGGACTAAATCCAAAACAAAACACAGAAGTTCCTACTTTAGTTAGTGAATTTCATACAGTTAACTGGGAAGATACTACTCAAGAGCAAAGAGATGAATACTTTAAGCTGAAAGGTGAATGGGAAAAAGCAAATCCTGGAGAATACTTTAGAGCAAATGTATGGTATTGGAGACCTGTGTGGAATTTTGTATGCGCAGCTTGTGACAACTTCTTATCCGATAAGGACTTAGATGCTGGTTGTTCTAATAGTGGAGATAGAATAAGTAAAACCAAAGCTAAAAGAATAGCATCTAGATTGAGAAGTTTAGATAAGCAAGGCATCATACAGACTTGGGAAGATGAAATGATGATACCATATAACAAAGCAAAAGAGAAGAACAAGTATGTGGATAAACAACTTGAAATATTTCAAGAAAATATGAAGGCTAAATATCATGATAATATTACTCCATCTGAATATTCTGAAAAGGATAAAAAGAAATGGGATAATATATATTATCAAAGAGATTGGGCTTCAAGTTATCCTCCTAGCAGAGACCTAATAATGGAATTTGCTGCTTTCTGTGAAGAATCTGGAGGCTTTGAGATATGTTAGAAGACTATGCAAGTGGTGACAGAATGGGAAAAGGTAAGTATCTAGAAGCTCGTGTAAAAAGGTTGTTAGCTGAAGATATTAAGTATCAAAGGTCAGACTTGGCATTGATTTCAAGAATCTGGTTTGAAGATTTGAAAAGAATCAAATATGGTGGAGTTGAAGGAGTTGGAGCAATCGAATTTCTCAATTTACTAAGAGATGGTTCTTTAACAAAGCATGAATCAGTTACTAGATGCCGAAGGAAACTACAAGCTCAACATCCAGAATTGCGTGATGAATCTGTTTACAAAGGTCGCAAGACTGTTGAGAAACAGATGAAAGATACACGAAGTTACTGGTAAAAACTATAGCCCCTAAGTCTAATTATTATTAAATTTGGGGGCTTTTTTAGGGAGAAATTCATGATAAATGTCGAGGAAATTTACGCTGTAGAATTACAAAGAAAACAAGAAACTAATAGAGAAAAATACACAAAACACGAAGGTTGGTTTAGTGCTTCTTCTGCTGGTTCATGTTTCAAAAAGCTGATGCTTAGAAAAGAAGGAAAACCAGAACCTCCTATGGATAACAGAGTAATGAGACTACTTCGTCTTGGTACTGTTGTTCATGAAGATATACAGAATGCTATCAATCAAAGCTCAGTAATGACCGATGAAAATTATGTAATATCAATGGAAGATAGAATAACTATCCCAGAATATAATATTGTAGGTCATGTAGATATAGCAATTCATGACAAAGAAGAAGATTCTTTAAAAGTTATGGATATAAAAACTTGTGCTAGTTATAAATGGAGAATGAAATTTGGTAGAAAGCCAGACCCTAAAGGGAATCCTAATTATAATATGCAACTTGCAACATACACAGAGGCTTTTAAAAGAAAAATAGAACCTACTGGAGATGTATCTATGTCGCTATTATGGTATAATAAAGATACAAGTGCGTTAAGAGAAGAACCAATTGAAACAGATATTTGGATAAAAAGAGCAATAGAATATTGGGAAGATTTAAGTGATTATGGCACAACAACTACATCGGAAGATTTAGAAGTAGGCTCTTATGGAGTTCCTATGGAAAATTGGGAATGTAGATATTGTGGCTTTAAAGATATATACTGTAAAGGAGTGTAAATGTCAGAAACAAATATGACAATAAGTAAAAATGGTACTTTATCTATTGATGTGATAAAAGAATCATTAACTAAAATCACAGAACAACATAAAAAAATAGGAAAAATAGAAACACCTAAAGGACTAGTAAAGAAGAAGCAAGGCTTTGATTATGTTGAACTTAGCTATATGAAAAATATGGCAAATGAACAATTTCCAGGCTGGTCTTGGACAATTATTCAAAGTGAAGCATTAGGTAGCAACGCATATGTAGTGCATGGCAGATTAAAATGGTTTGATAATGGTATATGGAGAGAAGGTGATATGGTCGCAGCTCATAGAATACAAACAAAAAGAGGAACAGATGAATTTGTTGATATTGGTAATGATATTAAATCAGCTAATACAGATTGTATGAAGAAAGCTCTTAATGTCTATATGGATATTGCAGCAGATGTTTATAGAAGCGAAGACCCTACACTTGACGATACACAATATAATAGACTTATGGAAATAGCATCAAAGATAGATAAAGAGACTGAAATTACTATAGCACAAAAAATAGATAGTCAAGAAATAAATACTGGGAATTACAAAGCAGCTATAGCAAAACTAGAGAGGCTTAGTAAATGAAAAAAATAGAATCAGTAATGCAAGAAGGATTGTTGGTTAAGGGAGTTGAATATTCAGTAGGTACTAGTGATGGAAAAATATTCAACAGAGTTATATATAAAGGAACTAAATCATTTGGTGGAAAGAACATGATGTGTTTTGAAACTAATAATGGTTCTCAATTATCTATAAATCCAAGCTACAATTCTTTTACAATAGAAGAAGATGGGCAATTTCCAATGCCCGAAGACCTTAATAAAGGAGAATAATAATGGGAAAACTAACAGTAAATGAAGCTGAAAAATTGCAATCAGAAGGTGTCTTATCTAAGAAGGCAGTAGAAGAAATGCAAGAAAAAGGACTTGTTTCTACAAGACGTAGAAGTGCAAGAAGAGTTATGAAGACTGCTAATGGTGGTTATGTAACACCTCAACTGTACTTTCAAGGACTTAAAGGTGGAAAATACAGTTCAAAAATGACTGAATTGAAATCTAAATTTCTTAATTTGGTAAATGAATACACAACAGAAAAAAAAGGTAAATAATGATTAGCTTACAAAATACTACTTATAATGAAGAAAGAGATGGGATTGTTCCTATCGTAGCTGGTGTTTACCCAGCTCATGTTTCTGGTCTTGAAGCTAAAGACTTGGAAACAAAAGCAGGTGAACAAACAGTATTCAATGTAACATTTCTTGTTGCAGATGAAGTTGCAGAGACAAGTGTACCTAAAATGGTGAAAAATGGAGATGGTGAATTACATCAAGGTAAAAATGAAAATGGTACACCAGCAGAAATCTCAGGAGCTTTTATGAAAGGCAAGAGATTTAGTTCAACTGGTATTTGGTTAACACCTAATCCACCAGAAGGACAAAACTGGAAGAATCGCAAATACAAAGAATTCTTTGAACATCTAGGTGTTGTATTTCCTGTAGATAAAGATGGTAATACACAATTAGCTATTGTTGAAGAAGAAGATGTAATTGGACATCCATGTTTTATTAAAATATCTAAGGAAGAGTACGTCAAGGATGGTGAAGCCAGATTTGTATGGAAAGTATTCGATGCATTTCACTGGTCAGATGGAGTTACATTAAAACCAGATGAAGTCGCTGTAGACGATTTACCGTTCTAACTTCTACATATGGTATGGGAGGAAGATTAGGTTTTGATTTAGTCGATTCCTTTTCTTCCACTATACCTTTAAATTAAAAGGAATAATTATGGCAAAAATGATGAAAGTACCAGTTTTAGTATTTGAACATAAAGATGATGTTGAACTTATTATACAAGGATTAGAGAGAATGTTCAATCAAGAAAAACGAGATAAAATAAGAGAGCTTTTAGAGGAACTATATAAAACTAGGAAATACTATGAAACGGTTAATAACTCCTAAAAAGATTAAGAATTTAGCAGAAAAAGCTTTAAAAGATAAACCTGAATGGAAACCTTCTAAGGGTAGAGTCTATTTAAAAGACTTAAATCCTGGGGACTTCTGGACTACATATAATGTAGTTGGAGTATTATTAGAGTGTGAATCAAATGCAAAAGTTGTTATAACAGATTCTACAAGTGGAACTCTTTCTGGTAAAACTATAATTAGTGCTTACACGGAGGTAGTAAAACTTTAGAGGCTGTTAAAAATATCCTTCTTTTTTTTCATATGGATAATTAAAATGGAAAGAAAAAGGATGACAAATGGCTAAGGTTGGCAGCCTCTAAAAATTTAAAAGATGGATTGGATAATAAACAAAAGAATAAATAAAGAACTGGACCCAAAAAAAAGGTATAAAAGAAAACGAGATACCGAAAGAACTAAGTACTGTACAAAATGTAAACTGGTTTGGGAGATATGTTTAACAGGTAAATTGCTTTTTTATGACCACTTGCCTACTTATGGATTAATAAGAAAGGTTTGTAATAAATGTCAAAATAAAAGAGCTAATACCTATAAAGAGGAGAAAAGAGGTAATGATAATGTTTGATATAGCGGAATGGATAGCAAACTTTTTAATACTAGGCATTGGTGTATGTTTTTGGGCTGGTGCTATATTTATGGTTGCTATGTTAGTATCTTTATTTAGTCAATGGATAGAGGAATGGACAGAAAATGAAAGCACATAAAGCAAATAAAGTAACAGAAAAACAAATAAATGATGCTTTTAATTACTTCATGGATACTGGAAGGTTGGAAGAATTGAATACTGATGATAGATATTACATTGAAGCATTGTTAAAGCGAATAGCCAATGACAGAGGCATAACATTGATTTTCGCAGAAGAAGGAGAATAAAATGCCAAGAAGAAAGAAAAACATCATCGGAAACTTTCGAGGAAAAGAAGATAGATTCTGGAAGAAAGTTAGAGATGGATTAAAGAAGTTTTTAGAGTCACCATTTAAATGAGATACTATTGGGAAGTGTTATTCAGCACAGAGTATTTCCCTTATTGGGAGTTTACTATGCTTATGATGTTAGCTTTGCAATTAAGTCAACTATGGAGACTCCATAGGATAGAAAGAAAAATAGATAAGGAAGAGTAGTACTAAGTCGTACGGAGATATGGTATGAAAAAGGTTCAGACCTCTCTTCCTTTATCTAAAAAGGAGATAATATGGGTAAAATGTCTCACATACATTATTTATGTGAAAATAATATGATTAAAGAACTAACTGAAGAACTTGGAAGTAAATATATAGCAGAACAATTTATACTAGCACATAATAATATGAGAGATAACAGAGATACTAATGCATTTAAAGAGTTAAATAAAGCAGTTGATAATAGCATAGATACATACATACAAAACAAAATAAAGGAAAATTAATGCCTACACCATTTCATTGTCATGAATGTGACAAAACAACAATGAATAGTAATGGAATATGTGATAACTGTAATACTGCATATATAGAAGGCAATAATGAAATATTAGCTACAGTTACATCATTAGAAAGAAGAATAAGATGGTTAGAAGATGGTCTTGTAGAAATAAGAACTGAGGCTAATGAATTAGCAAACGGATATCAGAAGATTAGAGGATTGGTAAATGGAATTCTTGATGGAGAACCTACGACCGCAGATGAATATAATAAAGGAGTGCCAGTAATAACTGGAGATAAAGATTCAGATGCATTACTAGAAGATGAAAGAATTGCACAAGAATGATGATATGTCCTTGTTGTGGTTATAATACAGAAAAATCATATAATCCAAGTAAAAAGATATTAGAATTAAAAAGAAATAGATCTAGACATACAAAGAAACTGATAAGAAGAGTAGTTAATTTCATACAAACAAACATTCCTAGTGACAACGAATTAATTAAAGAATACTATTTTTGGCAAGGAATATCTAAAATCCCAGATGAAACTGTTGATTGGGGAATAGAAAGGTATCTAGAGAATAAAAGCGCAGTATTTGCTGGAAAAGGCTTTAGATACTTATCTCAAATCATTACAAATCATTACAATAACAGGGATAAAATAAGTAAAAATGAACGACTACAGCATGGTAAACCTCCATCTGTAGTAAAACTAGAGGAGAATTAAATGGCTAATGTCAGTTTAATGGACACATTGTTTAACATAAAAGAAGTACCAGCAGTTTTTAATACAGAACCAGCACCTACATATAAATGGAATAAAAATACTGGATACAAATTCATTGTAAGAGAAGATACTAATCAAGTACTTAGTTGCATGACAAATGACTATAAAGTTGTAACTAACAAAGAACTTATAGATACAGCAGTACCTATTCTTAAAAATTATGATGCTAATTTGGTAGAGGCAATTTCTTTAGGCGATGGACAAAAGACTGTTTGGAAATGGAGAATACCTGATGTAAAAATAAAAATATCAGATAAAGACATTTTGAATCCAGAAGTAATAATAAAGAATAGTTATGATGGGAGTCTTCAAGTTCATATTCTTGCTGGAGCGTTTAGACTTGTTTGCAGCAATGGACTAATTATAGGAGTAGTTCTTGGTAAAAGTAACTTTAAACACAATGTAAACAATAAGAATCTTGATAATTTAGCACCTGCTATAGATAAGACTATAGATAAGAGTTTGTCTATGGGTGATAAGTTTGAAATGCTATCTAATACTAAATTAGATGATAGGGATATATTGAAACTTGTGGAATTATTCCCAAGTCAAATGTCTGAATTTCTTGTTGAATACCTTATTGCTAATAAGCCTTCTGATTATTGGGGTTTACTTAATACAGCTACTTACTTAGCAACTCATAAGATGAATAGAGAGTTTCAAAGCACACATAAATTAGAAGAGAAAATCTTTCCTAATGTTACTAAGTGGGCTAAGAAAGCTTCATCTAAATAACTAATTAAGGGCAGGCATGGCGTAGCTTATAATATTCTTGTCAGTTTGTTATTGTTACCCACAACTCG
>CEUX01022353.1_pt1 | contig 26820 bp, 46 predicted proteins | sample 531361 | NCBI WGS metagenome assembly CEUX01 (sample SAMEA2622736, study PRJEB7988) | marine metagenome | isolation source: saline water (ENVO:00002010), including
AAACGATATCGTTGTCAAAATTAGATATCTAGGTATTGATATCAGTTTAAGTTCAAACTAAAACCAAAAACTATGTTTATATTTTACTGTAAAAAATGCAAAACAGAAAAAAAATTAGAGAAAGCAATTTTAGAAATTGTAGAAAATTCTAAAGTTGTTACTAGAGATAGTGAGTGTGATAAGTGTGGTGATTATATGATTGAGGTGCAAAAAGAGTTCGGTGTGCCTTATTTAATTAGAACAGAACCAACATTAAAAAAGAAATAATGGCTAGAGGAAGAAAAAAAACTCCAACAGTATTAAAAGAAATGCAAGGAACAGCTAGAGCTGATAGATTAGTTGTAAATGAAATGACCGCAGATTTGGTTTTGCAACTACCAGAGCCTCCAGAATTATTATCTGAAATTGGTGTTGTTGAATGGTATAAAATTACAAGTCAATTATTTAATTTAAAAATGTTACATCATGTTGACTTAAGTTTAATATTAGCCTATTGCAATGAGATGGCCACTTACATAGAATGTGAAACTGAATTAAAAAAATCTGGAAGGGTTGATACTTTTAAAAATACTAATGGTGATATTATTAGAACTCAAGCAAAGCCATTTGTAAAAATGAAAAATGATGCTTTAAATAATGCGCTAAAACTTGCGGCAAACTTTGGTATTACACCAAGTGCTAGAGCCAACATATCAGCTCCAGTTACTAATAACAATACACAAATAAATAATTACTTTGAGTAAATATTACTTTGATAAAAAGGCAGCTGATAAAGCGATTGGTTTTATAGAAACTTTTATAACACACACAAAAGGTGAACTTACAGGTATGCCCTTTTTACTTGAATCATTTCAAAAAAAAATTGTTGGCGATATATTTGGATGGAAAAATAAAAAAACAAATCTTAGAAAATATAGAACTGTATTTATTGAAGTGCCTAGAAAGAATGGGAAATCAACTTTGTGTGCAGCCATTGGACTATACATGACATTTTCTGATGAGGAAAGAGGGAGTGAGGTTTATAGTGCAGCTGGAGATAGAAGTCAAGCTGGTATAGTTTTTGAAATAGCAAAAGGTATGTTACATCAAAATGCAGAACTTTCACAAAGAGGCAAAGCATATAGAAACTCTATTGTAAATGAATCAAAAGGAAATTATTATCAAGCCATAAGTTCGGATTCTAAAACAAAACATGGTTTTAATGCTAACTGCATAATTTTTGATGAATTGCACACACAACCTAATCGTGATTTGTGGGACACTTTAACGACATCAACTGGCTCAAGGAGGCAGCCTTTGACTATTGCAATTACAACAGCAGGCTATGATAAGCAATCAATATGTTATGAAATATATACCTACGCAAAAAAAGTTTTAGAAGGAACTATAAAAGATGAAAGTTTTTATTCTGTTATATATGAAGCTGATTCTGATGATGATATTACTTTAGAATCTACATGGAAAAAAGCAAATCCAAATTATGGTGTTAGTTTAAAAAAAGAATATATGCAAAGGGAAAGTCAAAGAGCTATTGATGTGCCTTCATATCAAAATACATTTAGAAGGCTGATGCTTAATCAATGGACTGATTCACATTCAGCATGGTTAACATCTGGCGAATGGAATGCTTGTCATCAAGAATTTGATTATAGTATTTTAGAGGGAAAAGAATGTTGGGGTGGGCTTGACTTAGCCTCAACAAGGGACTTGACTGCTTTTGTTTTATTATTTAATGTAGATGGTAAATTTGTTTTTATTCCATACATATTTATACCAGAAGAAAATGCAAAGAAAAGAAGTGAGAGAGATGGGGTTGATTATGTTGCATGGCTAAGGGATGGTCATGTTTATGGAACAAGTGGTGATGTTGCTGATTATAGTTTTATAAGAGCAAAGATAAATGAGCTATCAAAAAAATATAGGATTCAATCTATTTGTTATGATAGATGGGGAGCTTCACAATTAATTGTTGATTTACAAAATGATGGTGCTACAATGGATCCTTTTGGTCAAGGATTTGTTAGTATGAGTATGCCTACCAAAACCTTAGAAGCTGAAATACTTGCTAAAAATATTATTCATAATAATAATCCATGCATGAATTGGTGTATGAGTAATGTGGCTCTTCAGGAAGATTCTGCTGGTAACATTAAGGTAGCTAAGAATAAATCTAAGGAAAAAGTAGATCCAGTAGTTGCATTAGTCATGGCTTTAGGTTGTCATCTTACAACTGAAAGTGGTGAAAGCGTTTATGATGAAAGAGATATCTTAGTGTTATAAACTTGTTAAAAAATAATAGTAAATTTATTTTTTTAAAAAAGTTTTGTGTAGTATTATTGTGAAAATAATTATTTCACATTGACTTTACTAGAACGAATTACTAACGTATTCATCCCAGCCAAAACTCAAAAAAGAGATTTATCTCTTAACACAATCTTTCCAGATGCTAATGTTTTTGATACCGACAAAGCCTTAACGCTAACTGCTGTTTGGTGTGCAATTAGATTATTAGCTGAATCTGTTTCTTCTTTACCAATTTCTGTTTACACTAAACAAGCTAATGGAGATAAATTAGAAGATTTAAAAAGTCCAATTTATAATCTTGTAAAATATAAGCCTAACTATTATCAAAATAAAATAACTTTCTTTGAGTTTATTATGCTCAGTATTTGTACTGAAGGTAATAGCTATGTTCAAATAGTAAGGAACAATTCTGGAACTCCTACTCAATTAATATGTTTAGATCCTAGCAATGTTACAGTTGTTGTAAATAATAATGAGCTTTTTTATCAAGTAGATGGTGGGGCTGTTTTAGATTCATCTGATGTTTTACATTTTAAAACAATAACTGATGATGGTGTTACTGGATTAAGTCCAATAGACCAATGCGCTAAGGCATTAAACTGGGGTGTTAGTTTAGAAGAATTTGGTTCAACATTCTTTTCCAATGGTGCAAAGCCAAGTTCTATTTTACAAACAGATAGAGCATTAAGTGATACAGCTTTACAAAGATTAAAAAGTAGCTTTAACAATAACTATGCAAAATTAAAAAATAGTAATTCAACTATTGTATTAGAAGAAGGATTAACATTTAAACCTATTTCTATAAGTCCTGAACAAGCTCAGTTTTTAAGTTCAAGGCAATTTAGTATTGAAGAGGTGGCTCGAATCTTTAATGTTCCACCACACATGCTCAAGGATTTAAGCAAATCAAGTTTTAATAATATTGAAATGCAATCTCAGGAGTTTGTCACCTATACTTTGATGCCTTACATTACAAGAATAGAACAAGAAATGAATCTTAAACTATTCAGAACAAATGAGTTAGGGAAAACATTTGTTGAATTTAATGTAAATGGATTATTAAGAGGTGATGTTAAGTCAAGAACTGAGGCATATAAAACAGCAATCACTAATGGATATATGTCAATAAATGAAGTAAGACAAAAAGAAAACATGAACTCTATTGATGGAGGTGATAAACATTTCATGCAAATGAATATGACCACAATAGATAAAATAGGAGAAGATGCCGATACCAACTCCTAATATAGATGAAACGAATGAAGATTTTATGGACAGATGTATGTCAGATGAAATCATGGTTGAGGATTTTGAAGATGAAAAGCAAAGATTAGCTGTTTGCAATACTCAATTAGAAAATAAAAAAAATAATAATAACATGGAAAAAAGAATATTTAACATAGAAACAAGAGTTGATTCAACTGAAGATGGTAGAGATTTGGTTGTAGGTCATGCTAGTGTTTATGATTCAAGGTCTAATAATCTTGGAGGATTTTATGAGTTTATAGAAAATGGTGCTTTTACTGAAGAACTTATAAATTCTTCTGATGTTAGGGCTTTAATTAACCATGATCCTAATTTAATTCTTGCAAGAAACACATCTGGAACATTAAAACTTAGTGCTGATGAAAAAGGATTAAGATATGAATTTGAAATGCCTGAAACATCTTACGGGAAAGATTTAGCAATATCAATGAAGCGTGGAGATATTACACAAAGTTCATTTGCTTTTACTGTGGCTGAAGATGATTGGTCTACTGATGATGAAGGTAATAACATTAGAACAATCAAAAAGATTGATAGGCTTTATGATGTATCTCCAGTAACATATCCAGCTTATAACATGGCTGAAAGTGATTTAGTAGTTGCTAAGAGAGGATTAAAAGAATATCAAGATAGTTTAGTTGAAGAAACTAAAGAAGAAATTATTGAGGAAAAAGAAAACAATTTAGTGAGAAATTCTCTTATCTCATTAAATATTGAATTAAAAAAGAGAAAATAAATAAAAAAAATTATAAAATGAAAACATCAATCGTACTAAAAGAGGAAAGATCAGATATTATTTCTCAGTTGGAAAACATTAAAGATGTTGCTACAACTGAGGAAAGAGATTTGACTTCTGAAGAAAATGATCAAGTAGATGGACTTCTAACAGAAGTTGATAATCTTGATGCAAAAATAGAAAGAGCTGAAAAAATGGAAACTATCAAGCGTAATGCTGCTGTTGTTTCTGGAGTTGTTTCAAACAAAGTAGAAAAAGAAGTAAGAGATTATTCTTTTCAAGATGCTTTAGCACAAGCTGCTACTGGTAGAATAGAAGGTCTTGTAAAAGAAATGGATCAAGAGGCTAGAAATGAGTCAAGATACACTGGTCAATCATATAAAGGAATTGGTATTCCTTCAAGCATATTAACAAGAGCTGCTGTTGGAACTTCTGCTGCAAATGCTACTCAAGTGATGGCGTGGACTGATCAATTAGAGGCAAATTTAGTTTTAGCAAGTGCTGGAGCAAACTTTTACTCTGGAGTAAACAACATGAAATTCCCAGTATTTTCAAGCATAAATTCTGGATTCGTTGCTGAAACTGGTGGATCAGCTCCTGCTGCAAATGGAACTGCAACATCTTTAACTTTAAGTCCAAATAAATGTATCTCTATTGTAAATGTATCTGCTGAAGCTGTAACTCAAAATGCATCTATTGAAGCTGCATTAAGAAGAAACATGGCTCAATCAGTTGCTGCAACTATGGAATCTGCATTCTTAGCAAATGATGACGTTTCTAATGCACCAGAATCTTTATTTAAAGATGCAACTTCTTCTGCTACATCTGCAATTTCTGTTGCTAACGTTGAGAAAATGGAAACTGATACATTAGCTGCTGATGTTAATTTAGAAGGATCAAGAATGGCTTACATTATGAATCCTGCTGCTTATGCTGATGTAAAAAACTTAGCTCAAGTTGCTTCTGTTTCTGCATTATATGATCATGCTGATAAAAGATTAAATGGATATTTCTCATTTATTACTTCTAACCTAAACTCTGGTGGAACTGCTGCTAAAACTGCTGCTTTATTTGGAGATTTCTCTAAAGTACACATCGCACAGTTTGGTGGTTTAGATGTGATATATGACGTATACACTAATGCTGGAACTGGTGAGCCAAGATATGTACTAACATCTCTAGTAGATGCTGGTGCTGTTCAAGCTACTACATTCCACAAAAACTTGGAAGCTTAGTATTAATACTTAATTCAGAAAAGGGGTGGTGGACTTACCATCATCCCTTTTTTTATAACTAAATAATATGAAAACATATCAAGTCATTACAGCAGCAACAACTTATCCAGTAAGTACAACAGAAGCGAAGAGTCATCTTAAGGTTGATACTAGCGCAGATGATACTTACATTGAATCTATTATCAAAGCTGCAACGCAACTTAGTGAAGAATATACTAACAGGTTTTTTATAAATACAGTAATAGACCAAACTTGTAGTAGTTTTGCTGAATTAGAAACTTTATTTAAAAGTAAAGTTAATGATGTGCAATATGTAAAGTATTATGATAGTGATAACAGCTTACAAACATTAACTGCAAGTATTTATGATAAGATGTTAAGTTATGAACCAGCGCAGATTCAATTAGCTGATAATCAAAGTTTTCCTAGTATAACAAAAAGAAATGATGCTGTTATTTGTAGATATACTGTTGGTTATGGAAGTGCTGCAAGTGATGTTCCAGAAATTATAAAACAAGCTATCCTATTAACTATTGGTAATTTCTACCAAAACAGAAATAGTGTGGTGACAGGGCGTATAGCAACAGAGCTTCCTCAAAATGTTAAATGGTTACTTGATACATATAAAGTTCAGATAGTAGGATGACAATAGGCGAGTTAGATAGAAGAGTTAGCATTTATAATGTTACAACATCTAGAAATAGCTATGGAGAGTTAGTTAGAGCTTATGAAATTTTTAGGACTGTGTGGGCTGCTATTGAATGGAAAGGTGGTACAGAAAAAATGGATGAATCTAGTAAAATAACTGGAATGACTAAATTACATATATATATTAGAAATTTAGATGTGAGTAGCGTATCTTTACAATCAAAATTTGTTTATGATAGCAAGGATTATTTTCCTAAAGTTATAAATCAAATTGATGGAAGAACAGCGTTTTTAGAAATAATTTGTGAAAATAAAGACTAATGGCGATTACTAGACAAGGTGTAGAAGTTTTTGGTGTTAAGGAAATTCAAAAAATGTTTGAAAAACTACCAAAGCAAATAAAAAATGGTGAAGGCAAAGCATGGAATGCATTTTGGAAAGAAACAAGTAAACCAATGCAAAGACAAGCACAAATTAATGCAAATGCAATAAATTCTAGTAAAAAAGGTACAGGACAATTATCTAGAAGTATAGGTTTTTTTAGCACTAGAGCAAGTAGAAAAGCAATGGGTGGATATATTGGTCCTAGAGTTAGAGGAAGATTTGCAAAAAAGGATCAAAATTACAAAGGTGATAATAAGAAAAAAATGTATAGCAAATCAGGGTTTTATGGTGCATGGGTAGAATTTGGAAGTGAAGTGAAATTTGGTGGAAAAGGTTTTGGAGAAAATCAGCCTTTTATGGCTCCAGCTTTTGAAGCAACAAAATCTATTGTAAATGCAAATGCTAGAAAGGATGCAAATACTGTTATGGAAAGATTAATAAATAATCATATGAAGCGCACAAAAAAATATGGTACTTTAGGATATTAAAAAATGCAAATAGGAAAATCAATATATAATATTTTATACAATGGAGGAAGTGGTGATGTTTTTGACTTAGTAGGAGCAAGAATATTTCCTAATGTAGCACCTCAAACAACTACATTTCCATTTATTATTTATGATGTTACTGGTGTAAGTCCAAATGACACAAAAGATGGGGTTTCAACATTAGATACAAATGATGTGATGATAAGTTGTTATAGTGAAACTTATTCACAAGCATCTGATTTAGCACAAAAAGTTAGAGTTGCAATGGATAGAATTAATGAAGGAACTTATGGGGGTGAACAAATACAATCAAGTCAATTTCAAAGTTATAATGATATTTTTGATGATACCAGTGGAGATGCTGGTATTTACAGAAAAGCCTTAGATTTTGAGATTAGACAAATTAATCCTACAACTTAAAATAAAAGATATGAAAATAAAATTAAATAAAAACTGGAGATTTGCTGGACGAATTATTAAGGCTGGTGAAGAAATAGAAATAAAAAATGAAGAAACTATTGCTTTTTTAAAAGAGAATGGTTACTTAAAAGAAAAAAAAGAAAAAAAGGCAAAAGAAAAAGATGCCGAAGAAACTAATTAATTAATTAAAAAAATAAAAGAAAATGGCTATTTTAAATGGAACAGAATTAAAAGTGTATAGTGGTAATAGTGGACAAACTAATCTTGTTGCTTATGCTCAAAATTGCACTTTAAATATAAATCAATCAACTAGAGAGATTACAAATAAAGAATCTGCTGGATTTAAGGAAGTTTTAGAAGGAGTTAGAGATTATTCTTTAGATGTAGATGGAGCTTATGCTTGGACTACTGGTGGTGGAACTGATGTTACTGATGGTGCTGATGATTTAATCTATGATAATGTATTAAATGCAAGACAATCAGTTACATTTATGTTTGGTGATAACCAAGCAACTGATGATAATTATTATACAGGTCAAGGATATATAACATCAATGAGTTTAACTGGTGGGACTGAGGATACTGCGACTTATTCTTTCACAATAGAGGGCACAGGACCATTAACAAGAACTGAAGTCTAAAATTTAGGTGATTAGCATTGGCGCTATTTTGTTTAGTGCCTTTGCTATGATCCTTTTAAAAACTAAACAAAAATGAATTATACTTTTATAGAAATAAATAAAAAAAAGCTACCTATTAAATTTGGATTCAATGCTTTGCGTAAATACTCATCAAAAACTAAAACATCTTTACAAGATTTGGATAAACTTGGAACTGATATGACTTTAGATGATGCTTTAACTTTAATCTATTGTGGTGTTGAAGATGGTTATAGAGCTGCAAAACAAGAATGCGAATTAACAGTTGATGACTTAGCTGATTTAATAGATGGAGATTTTGATAGTATTGGAAGAGCTATGGAAATTTTAACTGAACAAATGGGAGGCAATAATGAAAAAAAGCCGAAAGCCAAGAAGTAGATAAAAAACTTTCTTGGCGTGATTTAGAAAAAATTGCATTCGGTTATTTAGGAATGGGAGTTGAAGAGTTTTATGACTACCTTCCTAAACATTTTTGGAACAAGTTAGATGGCTTTTATGAGCTTGAAAACATAAGAGAAAGAGGAAGGTGGGAAAGAGTAAGGTGGTCTACAACTTTATTGCTTAATATACAAATAGCAAAAGGCAAAAAGTTAAAGCCAACTGACTTGATAGAGTTTGAATGGGACAAAAATGATAAAAAGATAGATTACGAAAAATTGAAGGCAAAAGCTGAATTTATTAAAAAAATGTCAAATCATAAAAAAAGATAAATGGGTAAATCAGTAGGATTTTTGACTATTATGTTTGGTGCAAATCTAAAAGGATTTGATCGAGCTATGAAAAAAGCACAAAGAAGCATTGGTAAATTTGGTGCTTCTATGCAACGCACTGGACAAACACTAACCAGAAATGTTACAGTGCCTTTAGCTGGACTTGGCGTTGCTGCTATAAAAATGGCTTCTGATTTTGAAGAAACAAATTCAAAATTTAAAACAGTATTTAGTAGCATACAACATGAAGCAGAACAAACAGCAAGAACATTTAAACAATCTTTTGGATTATCAAGTAAATCTGCTAAACAATTACTTAGTGACACTGGTGATTTATTAGTTGGATTTGGTTTTACAGAAAAAGAAGCTTTAGATTTATCAAAACAAGTAAATGAATTAGCTGTTGATTTAGCTTCATTTACAAATTTTTCTGGTGGTGCTGAAGGAGCTTCTTTAGCTTTAACAAAAGCTTTATTAGGAGAAAGGGAGTCTATAAAATCATTGGGAATTGCAATAACAGAAGCTGATTTAAAAGAATTTGCAAAAGATCAAGGCTTAGTTTTTAAAGAATTAGATAGAGTTGCAAAAGCTACTTTAACATATCAATTAGCATTAAAACAAAGTTCAAAAGCAGTAGGTGATTTTTCAAGAACATCTGGTAGTTTTGCAAATCAAACTAGAATTTTATTAGGAGAAATAAATGATTTAGCAATAGAATTAGGAACTCATTTACTACCACTTGCTCAAAAATTATTAGCTTGGGGTAGAAATGTAGTTAAAAATTTTACTAATTTAAATGCAGCTCAAAAACAAAATGCTTTAGAATGGGGAGCTATAGCATTTGCTTTAGGTCCTGTTTTAAATTTATTTGGAACATTTATTAGATTAGTATCATTAAATTTAATTCCATTTTTATTTAGTACAGCTGGCTTAGTTATGGCTCTCTCTTCAGCTTTTGTTTTATTATATAATAATTTAAACCAAATAATAAATAGAATTATAAATTTAGTAGCAAATGATTTTGATGCTTCTTTTTTTACTGCTTTTGGTGCTGCAATGAAAGCAATAAAAATGCCTGGAGGTGATGCATTAATAAAATTTGGTGCTCAAATGGCTGGTATTGTAGCTACTGGAAAAGATTTACCAGAATTAGAATTTAAATCATTTAGTGATATAATAAAAGAGTTAGCTACTAATTTTAAAGAATTAAGTGGAGCATCCAAATTATTTACAGGAGGACTTAATTTTGACACTGGAAAAATACCATTTTTAAGTGCTATGAATCCAAAAGCTTTTATTGGTCCTCTTAATCAAATTGGTGGAAAAATAAAAGAATTAACTCAAAAACAAAAAGAATTTAATGCTGCAATGACAATGTTTGAAAACATTATGTCAAGTGCTATGACAAGTGCTGCTTATAGTACAGATGGGTTTTTTAAGGGATTTATTGAAAATATAAAACAATCTATAAAACAATTATTAGTTCAATTAGCTGTTTCTCTTGTTATTAAATCTTTATTTGGTTTTGATGTTACTAAATACAAAACAGCTTTCCAAGCTGCTAAAGCTGGTGTTTTAGGATTAGCAAATGGAGGCTTAGTAACAGGACCAACAATGGCTCTGGTTGGAGAGGGAGCTGGAACAAGTGCTTCAAATCCTGAGGTTGTTGCTCCTTTAGATAAATTAAAAGGAATGATTAATGGGGGAAGCCAACAAGTTGAGGTGTTTGGACGTATAAGTGGGAATGATATATTTATAAGTAATCAAAGAGGTGGTTTAACTAGACAAAGAGCTGTTTAAGTTATGGCGTTTGGGAAAAAATATTTTTCTTCATATAAAAGTGGTAATGATATTGATTACTATTTGGAAATTTTTCTTAAAGATTATTCAGGTAGTGCAAGTGAAATAACATTAGGAGCTGGAGGTCCAGTGATAACTTATGAAACAGAACAAGATGATCGCTTTTCTCCAATACTAAGTTCTAATTGCAAACTTCCTTTAATGGTTGTTGATACTGCTTTACAAACTTTTGTAAGTCAGCTAAGAACAACTTATCAAGAAAAAGAAGTTTATTTACATTTATATAAAGCAACTTCATCTACTTATTCATCTACAAAACCTATTTGGTCTGGATTTTTAGCTATGGATTTGGGTGCTGGGGAAGATGTGTCTTTTCCTTATGAACAAGAATTAGTTTTTGTTGATGGTTTAGCATTATTAAAAGAAATAGATTTTGTTGATTTATCAGATACATCTACTCCAACTGGAAGCACTATCCCTTTAAATGAAAGAACATTAGGGAACTATGCTCCACAAAACATGTACTGGGGTCCTGCAAGTTATATTTATTGGATAAAAGAAATACTTTTAAAAACAGGATGTGCTACCACTGATGAAGGAGTATCTATTGATTATGGGTTTACAACAGCAGTTAATTGGTACAATGGAACAATGACTAGCACTTCACAAAGTAGTGATCCATTAAGTCTCACTAAGTGTAAGGCATCAATGTTTCACACTAAAGATGAAAATGAAAAATTTACACCAGCAAATTCTTATGATGCTTTAAAAGAAATGTTAAGGCACTGGGGTGCAAGAATTACTTATTGGAAACATGAGTTTTGGATTGTTCAAATACCAGAATATATTGTTGATGAAGCTGGATTAATTGATAATCCTGATAATATTAATTCTAGACAATACAATAAAAATGGAGCTTATCAAGGAAGTCAAGACCATTTAGGTGATACTTATTCTAGTAGATATGAGCAAACTATTGCTGGAAATCAAATAAGCAAACTAGTGGGTACTAAATATAATTATCTTCCAAGTATTCATAGTGTAACAGCAAATTTTTTAAGTTTAAATGGTGAAAACCATTATGGGGGTTTTCCATTTTTAAGAGATATAACAACTCAAGACCAAAGTGGATCATTTTCAGATATTTTTCAAGGTACTATATCAAATCCATCTTCAGCCGATTATCTTTTTGTATCTATCCCTTTAAATTGGGAATGGAACATGAGTGGCTCTAGTTTAACTCAAGGTCACACAGGGGGTTGGTGGGCGCAAATAAAATTTAATCTGTATTGTACACAAAATAATGGTGGAACAATAACAACTTACTATCTGCAATATCAATCTAGTTCAAATTCATTTTATTGGGTAGATTCTGCTAATTGGACTCCACTAGGAAATGAAGCACCAAGATATATTATTAGCTCACATAATTTAGTTGAAACTGATTATGTGGGTTTTTCTCAACAAATACAGTTTGTAGATTCTTCTGGGAGCAATATTTCTTTAACTGGTGAGTGGGATTTTTATATTGGAATGGATCATTTTGGTTCAAGCAGTAGCAATCAGGGTTCTTTTAAATGTAGATTTAGTGCTTACTCTCCATCTAATTATATAAAATGGAATCCAACATCTACATATCCAAATGTTCCTTATGGTAGTGGATCAACTTCTTCAGGTACTGTTTCTTGGTCAAATTCTTTACAGGATAATAGTGTTGGATTGATTAATAATGGAATAGGGTCTGTAACTATAATTAATAGTTCTTCCAGCCCTAATAATACAGGATCACATCATTCTGATATATCTTATGGTTGGCTATCACCTTTGAAAGGGTTTTTACAAGCATTAAGTAATAGTGCAAACACTTCTTTTGGAACAAGTTATAATACTTTTGTAAGCAATAGCACCAATACTGAAATGTATAATTTTGGAAATTTATTATGGGGGGATTCTTTATACGATACATCTAGAGGTAATTTAGATGTTTATAATGGTTCAGCTTATGTTAAAACAAATGTAACAGGAAAATGGGGTAGAGGTGTTTTAACAGGTGAAAAAACTTTCACTCAAATATTAATTGATGAATTTTTAACTGGTCAAATCCAAATTGTAATTTCACCATCCATGAGATTAGTTGTAGGTGTAGAAAATAAAAACCAAACTGCAACTGGTAGTAGTGGTGCTGCAACTAGACCTAGATATGTTAATCCTATTGGAAGATTAAGAGAATCTAGAAGCAATGAAACTGATCCAGAATACTTTTTTAGAAGAGGAAGTTTTTATACTTTATATGATGAATGGGATTATGAAGGATATCAAATTCTTAGAGATTCTTTAACTGCAACAACAAATACAGATGATCTTGGGGGTTTAGGAGGTTCTCAAAATGATAATCCTATTGATTCGGCAAAAGTCATTCCTAATATAAATAGAGCTTTAATGATGAACAGTCAAGTTGCTTATATGAGAGCAACTGTTCCAGCAACAGGAAGCAATGTAGCTGTTAATGGTAATTTTAACGTAGCTACTGGTTGGACTTTAGGTTCTGGTTGGACAATAGATACAACTGCAAAAAAGGCTTCTTTTACTGCAACAGGATCAACAAGTGATTTAACACAATCGGTTCTAACTCAAGGACTTACATATCAGATTAACTTTACAGTTGTAGTTACTGCTGGAAGTTTATTGGTAAAAGCTGGAAGTTCAGGAACAACAGAAACAATTACAGCGAGTGGGAATTATAGTATTTATTTAGATTGTGAGGGTTCAAATATTATAAAATTCCAAGCTGGAACAACATTTACTGGAACAATAACTAATATTACAGCAAGAGATCAAAAGTCTTTAAGTAGTGTTCCAATCAATGCTCTTGGAAGTGCTGTTTTTAAAACAAATGACACTTTAAATTTAGTTAATTCCAATGATGGTGAAATAATGACTTTAAATGTAAGCTCTGATCAAGGAGCTTCAGATACTTCAATAAGCGTTACTGCAACTCCTTTAACTGAAGATATTGGTGCTGATTCTGTTTTATTAATAAATCAAGATGATTTATTTTCACAATACCAAAACAAAACAAAAGGTACAGTTGCTGGATTTACTATTGATGCTGATGGTATTGCAAAAGGTGGTGTAGAAATAACTGGTTGGCTTGATAGTGATACAATGAGTGGAGCTACTGCAAATAATGTTCCAACAGCCGAAAGTGTAAAAGCCTACGTTGATGCTCAAGTTGGAACAGCCGATACTCTCGCAGAAGTTTTAGTTTTAGGTAATACTACTGGTGGAACTAATATAAGTGTTAATGATAATGATAAAATTACCTTTGGTGCTGCGTCTGATTTAGAAATATATCATGATGCTACTAATAGTTATATAGATAACGCTACTAATGATTTATATATAAGAAATTTAGCTGACGATAAGGATATAATATTCCAAAGTGATGATGGTAGTGGAGGTGTTACTGCTTATATAACATTAGATGGTAGCGTTGGTAATACTTACGCTTACAAAGATATTAGATTTGTAGATGATGTTTTAGCTATATTTGGAACTAGTGGCGATATGAGCATTAAACATGATGGTGGTAACATGACTATGATAAACAGTACGGGTAGCATGGCTTTTTATCAAAATACTAACGATGGTGATATGGTGTTTTACTGTGATAATGGTAGTGGGGGTTTAACACCTTATCTTACTTTAGATGGTAGTGCTGCGAAAACTGTTGTTCACACTGATTTTTTAATTCCAGCACAAAAAAAATTAAGAGATTCTGCAAACTCAAATAAATATATAGAGCTATCAGATAGCTCTGCAAATGTAGTATATAGTGCTTACGCAAATCATGTATGGAGAACTTATAATGGAAGTTCTTATGGTGAACGTCTGAGATTAACCTCTGCTGGAAATGTTGGAATTGGAACGTCAAGCCCAGATAGTGCTTATAAACTTGATGTTGCTGGTAAAGCACAGATTCAAAGTGTTCTTGAGCTTGATGATGTATTAACATTAAATGCAATTTCTACACCATCTGATCCAGCTACTAACAAATCTTCAATTTACATGGATTCTGCTGATGGAGCAATAAAAGTTAAAATAAATGTAGGAGGAACAGTAGTTACAAGAACCATTGCCTCTTTTGAATAATAAAAAATAAAAAAAATGATAACATATAATTGGATAATAAGTGCAATGGATTCTAAGTTACATGAAGGTGATTTGGAAGATGTTGTAATAACAGTTCACTGGAGGCGTTCAGCGCAAACAGATGATTATGATCCTGAAGCAGGTACAGGCTACTATGTTGATGCTTATGGCGCTTTAATAGTTGGTCCTGTTGATCCTTCTACTTTCATACCTTATAATGAATTGACAAAAGACAATGTTGAGGCATGGTTAGAAGCTGGTTTAGTTGATCCTAGTGCATCTGAAATAGATGATCAATTAGCTGAAGCAATAAATTTATTAAAAAATCCAGTAGAGGCAACTCTACCTTTGCCTTGGGATGAGTCATGAAAAGTGAGGTTAAAGATACAATAGAAATTTTAGCTGCAAATGGAACAGCAATAGGTTTTAGCATAACAGATTGCAATGAAGTATTGACTTTTGTTTCACTTGTTTTGGCCATAAGTTTATCTATTTATAAGATATACTATTGGAATTTTAAAAAGTAAGTTATTAAAAGTTTAAAAAAAATATTGCTTTATTATGATTTCCAGCCTTTGTTGTTTTTTTGGGTTGTAAGTGATATTTTTAATAACCAAGTTTTGTGGAGTAATTACACTTATTGGTTAGAAGCTGGACAGCCGAACACTTATTGGCTTTATATGGTGTTTTTTATAGCTTCTATTTTAATATTGTTAAATTTAAATAATTTAGAATGGTTAATTAATACTGTTGGTTTTTATTTAATTTTATACCTTTTTTCAACTGTTCGCTATTGTGTGAGTATTTATACTGAAAAAAATGGTTTTTTATTAGAGGATTTTAGAGCATTATTTATAACAGGCTGGTATTTTTTCATTTGGAGTTGGATATTTTTTAAATTGAAAAGAGAAAAATTATTTAAAAATTTATGAGTGAAAATTTAACTAGTATTATAATAACTATAATAACTCTCTTATTTAGTGGAGGTGCTTGGAAATTTTATGAATATTTAATTAAAAATAAAAGACAAAAACAAAAAAATAAAAGAGAAGAAGAAACAATATATAGGGATGACTTAAAAGCTAGAGTAGAAAAATTAGAAAAAGAAAAAGAAGATTGTAAAGAACAATTAATGATTATGAGTACACAGTTGGCTGCTTTACAAGTTGAGGTAGAATATATAAAAAGAGAAAACGAAAGATTAAAATATAGATAATGAATGAAATACTACAATTAATAGAAGGGTATGGCTTACCTTTAGTATTGTTATTGGGAGCTTTATATGCTTTATATAATTTCTTTTTTTTTAGCATTAGAGAAGTTAAAGATACCTTTTCAAAACATCATGAAAAAAATGCTTCAAACATGGAAGAAATAAAAAATAAAATAGATATAATTTTAGAATATATAAGAAAAAAATCATGAGCATACTAAGTAAAATATTTTCTTCTGGAGCTACTGAGCTTGTTAAAGGTGTTGGGGGTGTTATTGATAATATCTCAACATCCGATCAAGAACGTTTAGAAGCAAAAAAACAAATAAAAGAAGTTGTTTTAGATTATGAAAAAACAATGCAAATTGAAGTTAGCAAACGCTGGGAATATGATATGAAAAGCGATTCATGGCTTAGTAAAAATATAAGGCCATTAGTTTTAATTTTTTTATGTGTTTCTACTGTTTTGTTAATTTTTATAGATGCTGGATTTTATACTTTTAGTGTAGATCAATCATGGATAGATTTATTAAAAGTGGTGTTAATGACTTGCATTGGAGCTTATTTTGGTGGACGTTCATTTGAAAAATCAAAAAAATGAAAAAAGAAAAATTATATGATCCAGAAAAAACAAATGCTTTAACTATGCAATTTGGAAATTTAGTTGCCCCAATAAAAAAGCAATATTACTATCCAAATAGAATAGATGTTAGAACAAAAAAGTATGGTAAACAAAGAAAACATGATGGTGAAATGGGAAAATACAAACACAATGGCTAAAAAAAGAAAACTAAACAGTTCTAATCCAAAATGGAATAAAACAGAAGAAAAAATTAAGTATAAAAAAGTGCTTTATAAAGAAATTAAAGGCTGTAAAATTTATATGTGTTATGAAATACTTTAAACTAAGAGAATTTGTTTGCACTTGTTGTGGTAAAAGTAAAATAAATAGAACTTTTGTAAAAGTATTGGATGCTGCAAGAGGATATTCTAAAAATGAAGACGGTTCAGACATTCCTTTTATTATTACAAGTGGATATAGGTGTGAAAATCATCCAGAAAGTAAAAAGAATCCTAATAGTTCACATATAAAAGGATTAGCTGCTGATATATTAGTAAAAAATAGTAGGGAAAGAGCTGTAATTTTAGCTGCATTAATGAATGCTGGTTTTTCAAGATTTGGGATAGGTCACAATTTTATTCATGTAGACCTCGATGAAGATAAAATACAAGGTGTAATTTGGACATATTAAATGGAATCAAAATATTTAGAGTATTTAGATGAAATATTAGAGCATTTTTGGAATGGTAATGGCTATCAAAGCATAGCTCAACATCTTATAGAGAAATACCATTTAAACGTAAAGAAAACAACTCTAAGGCATAGGATAAAAGATATAATACAATATGAGATAGCTGATAAAGAAGTTATTGAAGAAAACCTTAAATTGGCTAAAAGAAGCCAAAAACAAGCCGACCTTAATAGAATAAAGAATAAATCATTTAGAGAGCATGTAAGGCTTGAAAATGCTTTAGTTGAATATAATAAGGCTTTAATTGATTTACTTAAAACAGAAAGCCTTAAAACAACAATAAAACAGCATGAATCTAAAGATAAACAAGTTATTATAGTTCAAATAGCAGATCCACACTTTAATGAGTTAGTTGATTTAAAAAATAATAAATATGATTTTGAAGTTGCATCTCAAAGGTTACAAAAGTTTGCACATTACATAAAACAATATTCTAGTTTTTATAATGTTACAGAAATTTTTATTGCAATAACTGGAGATTTACTTAATTCAGATAGAAGGCTAGATGAAAAGTTAGCAATGAGTACAAATAGAGCAAAAGCTACTTTTTTAGGTGTTCACCTTTTAAAACATTTTATTTTAGATTTAAATAGCATTGCTAATGTTAGTGTTGGTTGTGTTTCTGGAAATGAATCAAGAGCATATGAATTAGGCTGGGTGGATATTGTTGCTAGTGATAACTACGATTTTACTATCTTTGAAATGCTACGTCTTTTATTGCCTAACATTAATTTTATTACATCTGGAGGTTTAGAATTGGTTGTTGAGGTTAATGGGCATAATGTTTTGCTTATTCATGGTCATCAGCTTGGTAATATGCAATCAGACAAAATAGCTAAAGTAATGAGTAAATATGCAAGAAATGGAATCATTCTTGATTTTATGATTTGTGGTCATTTACATGAAACAAAAATAACTGATTTATTTGCAAGAAGTTCTAGTTTGGTGGGAGCAAATGCTTATAGTGAAAACGCTTTATTATTAAGCTCTAGGGCTGCACAAAACATATATATAATGAAAGATAAGGAAAGACATGATATAAGGATAGATTTGCAGCACACAAAAGGATTTAAAGGCTATGCAATAAACAAAGAATTATCTTCTTATAATGCTAAAAGCCTTGATAAAACATTAAAAAAACAAACAGTTTTTAAAATTGTAATATAATTTTTATATATTTGGGCTGTTTTTTAAGTTTATTTGTACAATTTTCGTAATATTTGTTGGAAGAAGCCTCTATTTTAGGGGCTTTTTTTTATTGATATATATCTAGTAAAACAAAATAAATCTAAAGTTTTTTACAATTTATGTTGTTTATGTTAAAAATTATTGTATATTTGTACCATAATTAAAAAACTAAAACAATGAAAATACAAAAATATAAAATGGATAAGAAAACTTTTGATTTATATGTACAACAAGAAATTTTATCAGAATTATCAAAAGCAAAATGGGGAAAAAATAGAAGTGCAATAATTACTGCGAAAGCTAAGGGAACTAGAAAAAACGAATTTTTTCCAGTTGAAGTTGAAGTGCTTGGATATTATAAACTACCAATATATTAATATAAAAATAAAAAGATATGATTTTAGATAAGCCAAAATTTAGTGATAACTGCAAAAGTAGTTATGATAATGGGAAACAAAGTTCTTTTAGATAATGGAGACGAGTTCTATGCTGTATCAAATTGGACAATGCATTACACAATAGTAAAATAAAAACAAAAACAATGAAAACTACAATAAACAGATATGAAAAAAGAAATAATAAATAAAAGATTACACGATTTGAACACTTTTTATATTGATGGAAATGAAATAAACTATATAGGATTAGATGAATTTGGAAATGAATTTAGACTAACAATGGATGCTTATGAATTTTTAGAGTGGGTAGATATAATTGAAATAAAAAGTAAATTAATACAATATATAGAAGACAAATAATAAAAAAATTATGAAACAACATATAGTAACAAATAAACAAAACAAAAAACAATATTTATTAAATACAATAGAATTAGACATGTTTTTTAAAAAACAAGATATTACTGATTATACTATTAAAGACAAATTAACAGCTCAAGAAATATTAGGCAATGTTATTGCATTTATTACAGTTGCAATAGGTTCGGTTGCTTTACTAATGTTAGGAGCTATAATGGATAAACTATAATGGAAAAGTTAATTAGCTACTATCCAGAAGGAATTATGCTTAAAAAAGGCATTAATAATTATCCTGAAAAATATATAGATTTTACTGATTTAATAAAAATTATGAAATCTGATAACTTAAAAATTCAAATAAATAATTTAAGAAAATTTGAATATAAAAGTTATGATTATAATTATTACAAAAAACGTCTACCAGTTGTTTTATTTAACAAATTTGAATATAATCTGAATCAAGGTATAATAAAAGAAAATATAATAAAACCTTTTGATGTAGATTTAAGCGATAATACTGAAGAGCAAATTAAAATATTTAAAGAAAAAATAAAAAAGGAATCAGTATATGTTATTGACAGTCCAAGTGGAAAAGGTATAAAGTTTTTTATTAAAAAATTATTTAATACTCTCGATCCCTATTTATATTATGAAAAATATAAAAACCTGTGCAGAGAATATGAGCAAAAATTTAATATTAGTTTAGATTATGCGCAAGGCAGAATAAAACAACCATTTTTTTTAACTTATATAAATTAACATGACAAAAAAAGAATTAACTAAAATCTATAAAGATTACAATTTAACTAAGGAAGATATTTTTCAAGACAGAAGAGGTTTTGTAATTATAACACGATCAGGCATAGAAAAAATCCAATTAGATAAAAACATACAAGTAGAATTTGAGGTCATATGTTGCTCTCTTGACAATGTAGTTATTAAAGCCACTTCATATTTACAAGGCCAAGATGGAGAATGGTTAAGACAAATGGAAACATTTGGAAGCGCATCAATAAAAAATTGCAATCAGAATTTTAAAGTTGAAATTGCAGAGAAAAGAGCGTTAGCAAGAGTAATTATAAAAACTATTGGATTAACAAACGCTTACTCAGAAGATGAATTAAAACACCAGCCCTAATGACTGTAAAAGATAAAATAATTAATCATGCTTTAAACATATCTTGTGAAATTTTTAATGCTAAAAGGGATGTTGTTTTAAGAAATAAAAACAGAAGTTCTGAAACTATTAAAGCCAAAAGAATGTTTATTTATTATCTATATAAATATATGGAGGTTACTCATAATGGAATGAATAAATATTTTAAATCAATTAATCATGCTTCTAGCATTCATCATGTTAATAAATTTGCTTTTGAATTAAAAACATATCAAGATGTAAAAAAAGATTTTGATAATTTTTTAACTGAAATGAAAAAATTTAATGTTTATGGTGGGGGCTTTTATGAAAAAAGAAAAGAAATAAAACGCTTATTAGATGAATTAAATCAAATTAAAAATGAAAACAATTAATATTACAAAAGAACAAGTAAAAACACAAAGAGATGCTATAATGTTTCATCTTAAAACTTATAAACATATAACAAGTTGGGAGGCAATAAAAGAATATGGAGCAACTCGGCTTTCAGATATAATATATAAGTTAAAAAATGAAGGTTACAATATTAAAACAAATTTAATAAAAACAGAAAATAGATTTGGAAATATAACAACAATAGCAAAATATGAATATGAAGATCCTAAATGTTATGAACAACAACAAATTATTTGGGCTTAATTTAAAATTATTTTAAAAAAAAATTATGTTTTATGAAAAAGTATAATAAAAAGAAAAATGTGTACCTAGCAGCTAATGAAAGAATTGATTTTATTTTTAATAATTTCACTAAAATATACATGTCTTTTAGTGGAGGTAAAGATTCTGGAGTGATGTTAAATTTAGTGCTGGATTATATGAAGAACAATAACATTAAGAAAAAAATAGGATTAATGATTTTAGATAATGAAGCTAATTATGAATATTCTTTAGAATTTATGCATAAAATTATAAAAGAGAACATTAATTTTCTGGATGTGTATTGGTGTTGCTTACCTATAACCTTACCTTGTACTGTTAGTAGTTATGAAATTGATTGGCAATGTTGGGGAGTAAATGATAAAAACAGATGGATTAGACCAATGCCTAAAGAAGATTATATCATAAATATAAATAATCATAAATTTAGTTTTTTTAAAGAAAATATGAATTATGACGAATTTTGGGATAATTTTGGTGAATGGTATGCAGATGGAAATAAGTGTGCAAATTTTATAGGAATTAGAACTGATGAAAGTTTAAATCGATATAGGGCAATTATGAATGAAAATAAAAAAATGATAAATAATTTTTATTGGACTAAAAAAAACACCAAAAACACATATAATGTTTATCCAATATATGACTGGAAAACAGATGATGTGTGGGTTGCTAATGCTAAATTTAATTGGTTATATAATGAACTTTATGATATATTTTGGAAAGCTGGACTAACTGTTGCTCAAATGCGAGTAGCAAGTCCTTTTATGAGTGAATCCAAATCAAGCCTTAATTTATATAGAATAATTGATGGTCATGTTTGGAGTAGATTATGTGCAAGGGTTTCTGGTGCTAATTTTATTGCTACATATGGAAAACAATTAACATATAGAAGTTTTACTTTACCAAAAAATCATACATGGAAAAGTTTTACTAAATTTTTACTTAAAACACTTCCAAATCAATCAAGTGTAAATTTTAAGAATCGCTTTATTCAATCTTTAAAATACTGGTGGAGAATAGGGCGAGGGCTACCAAAAGAAGTTATAAAAGATTTAAAAAACAATAACATATATTTTAAATTAGGAGAAAAAACTCGACATGGAAATAAAGACAAAGATTGTGTAAGAATGATTCCTCCAGATCATTTAGATATGCTAAGATGTCATAATTCAGATGTTACTAGTTGGAAAAGATTTGTAATAACTATTTTAAAGAATGACCATACTTGCAAATATTTAGGATTAGCGCCTACACAAGAACAAGCCAAAAGACAAAGAGAAATTCAGTTAAAATATAAAAAATTATAAAATGAAAGTTATAAACGAAAAAGATTTAATAGGAACACAAAGAGATGTAAAATTTAAAGAAGGAAGGAGTGTAAGAATGATATTAGAAAGAGATAATATGGGATATTCTTTTCATAAAACAATAATTCCTAAAGGCCAAAAGGGTTTATGGCATTACAAATACCATAAAGAATCATGTTACTGTATTAAAGGTAGGGGTGTTTTAACAAACTTGGTAACTAAAGAAAATTTTAATATAAATGTGGGATACATATATTTGTTAGATAATAACGATAAACATACTTTTGAAGCCTTAGAAGATGTTGTTTTAATTTCAGTTTTTAATCCTCCAGTTAAAGGTGATGAAATTCATCAAAAAGATGGTTCTTACAAAATATAATATTAATAATAAAAAAAAAAAAAATGAACAAAAAATTTAAATCACCAGTTTACAATGTATTGAGAGTGCATATGGATAAAGTAAAAGCAAATGATTACAATCCAAATGCAGTTGCACCACCAGAAATGGAGTTATTAGAAACATCTATTTGGGAGGATGGATATACAATGCCTATTGTTACAGTTTATGATTCAGATGAAGATTTATATATTGTTGTTGATGGTTTTCATAGATATTCTACAATGTTAAATAGTAAAAGAATAAGAGAGAGAGAGGATTATCATTTACCAATTACTGTTTTAAACAAAGACATATCTGATAGAATGGCTTCTACTATTAGACATAATAGAGCAAGAGGTTCTCATAATATTGATTTAATGAGTACAATAGTATCTGAATTAGTTGAAATGGGGAAAGGGGATGCTTGGATATGTAAACATATTGGTATGAGTAAAGATGAATTATTAAGAATGAAACAGATTACTGGATTAGCATCATTATTTAAGGATAAAGAATTTTCAGATAGTTGGGAGGTAGAGCAATGAAACAAATTTATAAACCTTATTATGGACATAGTTAGAGTAATAAAAAGCAAAGATTACACTACAATTTGTAATCGTATTTTTAAGGATAGAAGGTTGTCTTTAAAGGCAAAGGGATTATTAGCTATGTTACTTAGCTTTAGTGATTCATGGAAATTATCAATTAGCGGTTTATATGCTATTTTGAAAGAGGGAAAAGTGTCAATTAGATCAACAATGAATGAGCTTATAAAATGTGGATATGTTGAAAGAGAAAGGGTTAAAGATAATAAAGGTGTTTACATAGGAATCAATTATGTAGTTTTTGAATCCCCAAAGTTAGAAAACCTAAATATGGAAAACAAAACACAATTAAATAATAATATAATAAATAATCAATTAAATAAAGATAAAAGTAAAAATCAATTTTATAATGAGGTTATGGCTTTTGATAATTACTCAAAAGAAATGCTTACTGATTTTTTTGAATATTGGTCTGAGCCAACAAAAAAAGGTATTTTAAAAAAAGATACAATGAAAACTTGGTCAACGTCAAGGAGGATCAAAACATGGGCTAAAAATGAATCTAAATGGGCATTAAATAGTGTTGGGATCAGTAAAGTAGATAAGCATTTGCAAACTCATAATGAAGCAATGCAAATATTAAAACAAATACAAGATAATGATAAAAAAAATTAGTGAAGCTGAATTAACTAAAATGTGTGTTGAATTACTCTCAAAAACATATCTTGATCTTGGTCAGCATAATGTAGATGCAAAAACAAAAGTTTTAATGGCTCAAAGTTTAGCATCAGATTTAAAGAAATCATTTTCTTCATTATTATGGAGAGATGTAGAAATGAGCTTTTGGAATGGAGTTCGCAATACAGAAGATTTTAGTATAAACGCAAAAACTTATTATAAATGGCTAAAACTATGGCGTAACATAATTTGGAACAATGAAGGTGTTGCAGACCAGCAAAAAGATAAACGTCTTGCATATAGAACAGAAACTAAATTAATAACTAATAAAAAATAAAAATGTCTAAACCAACTAAATTAACAGAAGATGAATTAAAATCTTTACAAGAAAACGTAAACAAACTAAATCAAGTACACATTGAGCTTGGTAGGTTAGAAAATCAAAAACATAAAATTTTGCATCAAATGAATGAAACAGAAAAGAACTTTGATGAATTACAAAAAGAATTAGAGGATAAGTATGGGAAAGTGAGTATTAACATTGATAATGGTGAACTTTCTGAAATAAAAGAAAATGAATGAGCAAGATGATATATTAATAGCTGAAGATTGGTGGTTAAAACCTTCTTTATTGCCTACAAGAGTTTGGAGTTATGACAAAGGAACAAATGGAGGATATATAGCTGACTATAAAAGTATTGGTCTTGATATACGTTTAGTGGGTACAAAAAATCAAATAAATAAATGGAGAAAAGAAACAGGAGTAGAAGTTAAAGATATTTGGGACACTGAATTAACAGAAGAACATAAAAAATTATATAAAAGGAACTGCAATAAACTTGTAGTAATAAGATTAGTATAATGAAAATATTTTTAAAAATTTTAACATCAATAATAATAACTCCTTTAATGATTATTTTGTTAATTGGAGCAATAACAATAGCAATACATGAAACACTTTGGAACAGTAAAAAAGGGGAAATTGACATTGAATAACAAACAGTTGTTTAATGATCAGTTGCAACAATATGAAGGTAAAGAGGTTGTAATAAAAATAGTTGAAAGAAATAATAATAGAACTAAAGATCAAAATAGTTTATTTTGGAAATGGATCGATATTATTAGCAAAGAAACTGGATATACTAAAGAGGAAACAAAAGAGCTTATATCTTACAAGTTTTTAAGAAGAGAAAGACAAAATGAAGAGGGCTTTACTGAGGTATATTTAAAAGGCACATCGACACTAACAAAAAAAGAGTTTAATGATTTAATGAATAATATCAGTTATTGGAGTTCAACAACATTAGACTTAACACTTCCAACTTATGAATGAAACTGATTTACAAACTCATGTTGTTAATTACATAAGGATGCAATATCCAAAGTCTAGGTTTTGTGCAAGTTTAGGTGGAATTAGAACATCTATAAGTCAAGCAAGAAAGGCAAAGAAAACTGGCTATTGGGCTGGATTCCCAGACCTCCAGATCACTGAGCCAAATCATTTATATCATGGTTTATTTATTGAGATTAAAACAGAGAAAGGAAGAGTTACTAAATCACAAAAGGAATGGATTAAAGCATTAAATGAAAGAGGATATAAGGCTGTAATATGTAAAGGATTTGAAGAATGTAAAAAAGAAATAGATAAGTATTTAAGGTGAGCAAGAAACAAGATAAAATAAAAAGGCAACTAAATAAAATATATCATGAGATATTATTAGAACGTAATACTTGTTCTGGATGTGGTAAACATGGTAATACTGTGCCTCTTAGTTTTTCTCACATAATTCCAAGATCAAGACGAGGTGATTTAATTACTGATAGAAAGAACATCACATTGCATTGCTTAACCTTTGTAGATAGCAATGGTAATAGTAGAAAAGGATGTCATGAGATTTGGGAATCAAGAGAAAGATATAAATTGTTAGATTATTTTATTAACTTAGCATATATTAAAGAAGTTGATGAAGAATATTATTATATAATAACAGAACTAAATGTCTAAAGAATATGAAATAACTTATTGCACTACTGAGTGTTTGCAACAAACTATTAAGATATTAAAAGAAATTAGTAAAGATTATGAATGGGAAAATGAGCAAGAATATATAAGAACAATATACATGTTATCAACATTAGGATATGTTTTAAGCAATGATGAATATAAAGAAGAGATGGTAATGTTTTTTAAAATACTTGGAAAGAAATTAAAAGAAAGCGAACAAATAATAAAAGAAGCTAAATACTATGCCGAAGCTACCTAAGCCAAGAAAAAGAAGCTGGATTAAGACAATGCCTAAGCATACAAGGCAACATGATAACACAAAATTTTATCAAAGTAAAGCATGGCGAATGACTAGAAAGTTTTATATAAAAGACAATCCATTGTGTGAAATGTGTAAACGTAAAGGAAAAACAACTGCTGCTCAAATGGTTGATCATATAACTCCAATAAGTATTGGTGGAATGGCTGTCGCATTAAATACTAAAAACTTACAGTCGTTATGTAACAAATGTCACGCAAAAAAATCTAGTTATGAGGGTGTTGAATATAGAAAAGGAATAAAAGATTATGAAAGAAAAAAGTAAATATTATTATGATACTGATAGGAATTTGCCTATTCAAAACAAAGTGCCTTTTTATTATATAGGAAAAAAAGGATTAATGGCGAAGGATATATGTGATGAATTTGAACTACCATATCATTTAGCTACTGCATTAACATATATATTAAGAGCAAAGAAAAAACATAATGATAAAGGAATAAGTGATATAAATAAAGCAATAGCACATTTAGAATTTGAATTGAATCGTATA
>CEUX01050722.1_pt1 | contig 26726 bp, 37 predicted proteins | sample 531361 | NCBI WGS metagenome assembly CEUX01 (sample SAMEA2622736, study PRJEB7988) | marine metagenome | isolation source: saline water (ENVO:00002010), including
AAAGCATATTGTTTTTCATACCAAGAATATTTTGCAGTATCTACAGACAGTCTTGCTTGAGCCTCTTGTACATATCCTGAAGCAATACCTATTTTCGCTTGAACTTCAGACACATATCCATTTGCTGACGTAGCAAATCCTTGTCCAGAAGATAAGTAACCTGAAGCAGTTCCTAAAAATCCTTGAGCTGCTTTTGCATATCCATCTGCAACTCTAGAATATCCAGCTCCGTTTTGTATATATCCTTGTGCAACACCAACTTGGTTTTGAACTTGAGACAGTGCTGCCTGTACTTCTTGTGAATATGCTTGAGCTTCTGTTAAGCCAGCATTAGCTTCTGCGAGATATCCACTTCCTGCTCCAACGTGAGATGAAGCTAATTCTATATCTTCAGCTGTATTTGCTGTAACTGCACTGTCAAACTGAGTATTAGCTAATGCAACTGCTGCTGCACATTTGTCTGCAGCTTGATTTATATTTGCTATAACTGCATCAACTGTAGCATCTACCACAACTGCTGCTTCTGCTAATTCTACTTTAGCTAAATCTAATTCAGCATTATCTAAACCAATTTCTGTGGCCATTTTATCCACTTCAGCATTTGCTAACCCTATTTCTGTAAGAGCGGAATCTGCTTGAGCATTTATTAAAGCTACCTCTGTATGAATATTGTCTGCTATAGATTGTAATTCATCTAATTCTGTATTCACAGCAGTTAATGCAGTAGTAATATCAGAATTATCTATAAGGTTTGTCATTAATCTTTGTAAATAATTTCTAGCAGCATATAAAACAACAGCTTGTTCAGCTTCATCTGGAAAATTATCTATAGAACTGTCTCCATAAGCAACAGTTATTCCAGAATTAAGATATACAGCTCTACTATCATTTGATTGGTTGCTAGCAGGATATGTATTTAAATTATCTCCTTGTATAATATATGCTGGGTCGCTTTCTGAAGCAGCTTCCATATAATTTGTATCACTAACTCTTCCCATTAATGAAGGGTCAAGTCTTCTGCAAGGCATAAATGCTTTACTAGAATGATTGTCATCTCTTCTTACAACAGATAAAATTTTCTTTCCCTCTACATCTAAAGTATTTGTAAATGCTTGATTGCTAGCTACTCTTTCTAACTTTGTTGGACTTAGTACGTCTAACACTGTTCGAGCTCCTGCAGTTAACCAATCACTCATAGCTGTAGTATCTACGCTTGAGCCACCTGCAATATCTTCTAACTGTACTTGAAATGTTGCCATTATCTTCCTTGTCCTCTATATTCTTTTTTATATCTTTTTAAACTTTTTGAAGAAACGAACATATGACTAGTATCTGGAGCACTTCCAAATCTAGTATGTTTACTTTGTCCTTGTCTTGTTTTCTTTAAGGTTTTCTTCCTTGCAGAAAAATCACTAAATAATCTTCTTCTCATTTCTTCTTCTTTCTACGACCTTTTTTCTTTTTCTTTTTAGGTGGTCTTCCTCTCTTGCTTCCGTATGTTCCTTTTCCGTAAGGCATAATTTTCCTACTTTAATTTAACAGAATCTTTATGTTCTATTCCTTTTCTTTTAGAAAAATCTCCTGAGCCTAATTTAGGAGTAAGGTTTTTCTTCTTTGTTTCTTTAATATGTTCATTCATATCTTTGGTGCCAAAATCTATTTGGTCTTTTCTAATAGCTGTTGCCCAAGGACTATTTTCTCTTATAACAAACTGTGCTTGCCATTTAGATTCAGCAGCCCTTTTTCCGCAAGAAGGACAATTAAAAAATCCTTCTGGATTAGGCTCATTACAATGCTGACAATTTTTAGCCATTATCCTTTGTGAACAATAATGTAAGCTAATCTACTTCTATCTAATTTGACTGCTTTTATGTCAACTATAGCTCCAGAACTATCATCAAGTCCTTGGATATAATCATTAATTTCTTTAGCCAAAGAACCAGATACTGAATCTGCTTTTGGGCTTATATCATTAATAATAACTTTTGTAGTTGTATTGTAATTCGCCATTTTTTTCTCCTGTTAATTTTAAAAATCTTTTTGGATTTCGGGGTTGAGCCTTTATACGAACAACCCCACAGTTCCAATACTGCTAACCTTTACAGGTTATTATGATGTTTGAATACCGTTGTTGATACTACTTAACGCAGTGAACAAGTACTCTCCACCCCAGAACATTATATCTACAACATCACCACGTTGAGCGGTTGTGTCAAGAATAATGTTTGAAATTTGAGTACCTGCTGTTGAGTTTGCAGCGTCTCCACCAGCATCTTTATTAACACCACTACCAATTGCACTACCGAGAGCGATTGTGATGTCAGCGGTAGGAGTTTCCTCCCAAACGATGAATCTATAATGCACTCCATCTAAGCCTGTTGAGGCTGTAGGTAGGGTAATTGAGAACGCGCCGTCTGCAGATGAGCACACATATACTTTTCCACTGTCAGCATTTGTTAAAGTAACTGCTGATGTTAGATGTTCTACGTGTTTTCTGTAGTCGCCTTGTCCGCTATTAACTTCTAAATACGCACTTCTCATTTTATATACCCTCCACGTTGTATAGAGCGTGAACTTCTGGTAATGTGATTTCAAGACCTGCTTCTGTTAGAATCATATCTTTTCTTAAATCCTCATCAGATGCCTGAACATTTGTTTGGATTTGAGTATCACGATTAACTCCGTTGCCAACTAGTGGTCTGTATGATAAGTTTGACATATCTGCCATTAACATCATTCCGCTAGCCATACCTCTAAATAATGGTTCTTTCACAAGATATAGACTTCCGTGAACAGTATTAATTTGACTTAATTCGTGTCCGAAAGCACCTTGTGCTTTTTCCATATTGTATCTGTAAGGGCTATTTGAGTAGCCTTGGGTAGCGTCGACAAAAGCGCCGTCACCCATTTTGTTAAAGAAAGTAATAACTGGTAGTGAAGCTAGAACAAGTCTTTCACCTGCTCCGCCTCTTGCTGGGTCAAATATAACTTCCATATCTGCAAGAAGTCTATCGTAAGTTAATTCAGCTTGAGCAACACTTCTGTAGTATGCACTACCAGAAGAGTAACTTAATGCTGAATCGTCAGCTGTTGGGTTGACATTTTTTACGATGTGTCCTACAAGACCTTCAGTGTATTGAACTCCATTAACACGTGCTCTTTGTCCAAAAAGCATAGCTCTTTCGATATCGATTTTGTGTTCACGGAGTTTTTGAGCCCATACTCTGTCAAATTCGTTGGCATAGCCACGATGACGAGTTGCAATAGCTGTGTTTGATAGTTCACAAGCTGTTTTGAAGATTTGAGTGTACCCAAAATCGTCATCTAATGTATCTGAGAATGTGTCAGGTGAACCTGTTCCTTCAGCAAATGATGTACCAACGATTTGGCAAGCATCATTGTTTGCTAGAACATTATAACCTGAAACATTAGCATTAGATACATCAATAATTCTACCGCTAAATACGGTAGATGATGAACCAATTGTAGGTGCGGATTCAACTCTTACAAGAGCTTGTGCCCAACCAGCTGTTGAGTCGACAGTGTTAACTGCAACAACCATTCCTTTTGTAAGGAATGAGATTGCGTTACCTGAACCGTCATCAACAGTAATATCGTAATTGCTTCCAGCTGATACTGCTGAACCGCCATTTACTGCAGCAGCTAAACTAAAGTTACGTGAAGTCCAATTAGTAACAGTTCTGTTTTCCAAAAATCGGAAAATAGAATCGTCTGTTGGATTCTTAGCAACTTTGTTTAGGTAGACGAAAAAAGGTGACTCCTCTGGCATTAGTTCTGCAACTTTGTCAGAAAAGTCATACAATCTTCTTTGGTCTGGAGCCGTTCCGACTCCTGCACTACTAGCGGCTGTTGTAATATCAGATGATTTTAGCATATTCTGATTGTAAGCCATTTGTTTCTCCTAAGCTAATTGTTATTATTTTACTAATTTGCTACGGTTTCCAACATTCATTATTCTATCCCAGACTTGGTCAGGTTCGCTTTTCTGTGGAGATTCTCCACCTTGTAAAACGCCTGCAGGCCTTGGGGTTTGCTGAGCTTTTTCGACAGCTTTCTTATTTTCATTAGGTTTTGAACCAGATGCTTCATCTTTCCAAACTCTTACGAGAGTATCAAGAGGAAGGTCTCCGCGAGGAGTGGTTGCAAACTCTAGAAAATTTTCTGCGTCAGCATCAGACATTTTATGTTTTGACTGAAGCTCATTTTTAATGTTTGTTATAGCCATAGCTTCCTGTAGTTTTCCGAGCTCACGGTCTACAGTTTCGTGAACAAGCTTTTCTTCATTCGCCACCCTCATTTTATAGGATGGAGAATCAGGCTTGTAATAAGCATCCCAGGGGTCGAAAGCTTCAGGTTCCATTGGTTCCTGTGAGCCTTCTTGAGATTTTCCAGTAAGAACTTCTTCCATAGCTTTAACAACGTCTGGCCTACCATCTAATAATCCTTTCAATTGTTGCAATTCTCTTGCATCGTTTGAAAGATTCTCATAGTCAGCAGTTTTTTTGTCATACATTGATTGAAACTTTTTGGATTCAGCTTCCCAGTCTACAACTTCAGATAATTCTTCAACACCTTCAGTTTCTTGTTGTTCCTCCAATACAGGAGTAGGTTCTGATGCTTCAGCTCCTTCAACAATTGGGTCTTGACTTTCAACCTTTTCTTCTTTTGCCATTCTTTCTCCTTCCCTGATTTAGTTTTTCAACTCATAACCAGGACTTTTCTGTTTTATTTAATTGCCTTCATTTTCAGATTTAATATTATCAATTGCTTGCGTTAATTGCAGTGTTTTACCTGCTTGCTTAACTTTAGACTGGTTAAGAACATCTCCAAGCTGAGTTTTGAACTTTTCAGTCTCCACTCTCTTGCGAGCATTTACTGCTTCCCTTTCGGATGTTTGTAAATCGCCCTTAAGATTCTTAACCTGTTCTTCAAGTTGAGCTACGTAAGATTTCAATTGAGCTAATTGACTCTTTCTTTGAAGGACACCTTCTTTGTCAAAGATTTCACTTTTCTTTAAAACCTCGACATCATCTACCAGATTTAGTTTATATGCTTCAAGGTACATATTATATTCTGCAACCTTGTTGCTTGGTAAAGTTGAACCTGATATAATGCGAATATCGTGTTGACCTAATGTTAAATCATTTTGAATCGACATTAATTCGCTTGTTTTATCATCATACATTCTATTATTAACTGTAAATTCAGTTAAATCATTGTTAGGTTGTACGATTTTAAAAGTCTTTTGAAAATCATAATGTTCTTTTGATAAATTATAAATAACTTGACCTACTTGAGCCAAGCTTGCTTCTATATCTCTCAATTTTGATTTTCCTCTTGATTCTCCCATTTCAGATAAAAGCATTGTACCTCTAACTGATTCAGGAGCTTGGTCTTTAAATCCTTGTAATAATTCAGGGATACCAAAATTTAAATCAATATATTTTTCTATTCTATCTATTAGATAGTAAAATTCGCTAGCTAGTGGAGCAGGTTGAGGAAAGTGAGGTTCTCCAAATTCTGGATTGTATTCAATCACAGCATTAGGGTTAGCCCAATCTTTCTCAAGCTGAGACACACTATCAACGCTTCCTTCTGGGATTAATAATTTTAATCCAGCAGAAGATTGAGCGTGTGACAAGGTTAAAGAGAATAACTTATTTAAAAGTCTCTGAGAGTCTTTAACCTTGTTCACATCTGACTTTGGATAGGGAGTGTTTGTCCAAATGTTCGCAAAAGGAACAATTGGATAGATATCAGTGTTTAATGTACGCTCAAATAATAAAATATTTCCTATTGTAGAACATTGTTGTATTCTTGTCTGCATAATATCTGTAATTTCTATCATACCCATTTCTAATGCTTCTATAACTTCTGGGTCTTGCATTAAATTATCTAAATTTTCTTTGTCTACAATTTTTTCATTTCCTTGAGATAAATCAAATATTCTATAAAAAGGAACTCTTACTTTATAAAATCTGTCAAGTATTTGATATTTTTGATTTACCTTGTTGTCTAAATCTTTTGCTTCTGCAGGAGTAAGAACATTTTGTGTATTTTTTAAATTAGACGTAGGATAATCTTCTCCATTTAAAGTACTTGTTCCTACCTCTATGTCATCAATAATTTCTTCTAATTCAGGATATAAATCTAATAATTGTTCTTTTGTTAAAAATGTAGAAAGAATCATCCCTGAAGCGTCTGAGAAAAATCTATCTCTAGAAGCAGGGTCAACATAAACTCTAAAAGGGTCTATGTGAGTATATTTTATTTCACCTCTTCCGTAATCAGATTCTGGGTCCATATAAACATACATATACCCAAGTCCTGTAACAGCATAATCGTGAACAACTTGTTTAAATACGCTATCTCCCTTTGATATATCCCAAATATATTCTAATATAGTTTTCCATACATTAGAAAGTCTGTTATCTGAGTCTTCTCTTCCTATAGCATTAAATCTTGCAGGTTGAGCTGTTAATAAAGATTTTAATTTATCAACTGCTGCATAAACTCTGTCAATAACAAAGTCTGCTTGTCCTACAGATTGTAGTGCAGATGATTCTTCTTTTGTGAAATGATTTCCGAGAACAAAATCAACAGCGTCTCTAGCTTCTAAGTCCCAAGTACTTCTTGCATCGCTCCATCTTCTAAATAGCTCTTGATTTAATTCTGCTTTGTCGTTTTTACCGTAATTATTAATGGTTTACTCCCAATTTAAGTTTTATATAGAAAATAACTTAATTCCCTTCCTTTTGTCAACAATTATTTAAATTTTTTGTCCTGTAATCCAAGATATTAACTGAGAAGATATCTTTTCTTCTTTAGAAGACATTCTTTCCTCGAAAACATCCATTTCTATAGCAGAGCTTTTAGGAGGTCTCGCTGTTGTAACTGCGTACCACAAACCATCTAAAAGGTCATCATTTCTTCCTTTGGGAAATTCAAACATCTCATCAACTAAGGTTGAATGCTGTTCTCTTTTAATAAATAGCTTTCTTGATGCAACAACAGGACATAATAATGCCTCTATTCTATCTTCTTTTTTAATTCCACCAGGAGGTCTAACTCCTTGTGCTAAACCAGGAGCCATTTTTCTATCTTTTCCTATTAATTGATTTACATAATCTTTAATAACTCCCTGGGCTCCTACTTTTTCGACATTTACTCTTCTAACTGGATTAAATCTTTTTGCATATTCAAATATTTTTTGTGGCATATCGTATAGTGGAGAGTGTTCTCTGTAATAGTCAACGATATATATATTTCTCTCCTTATCAATAGCTATGACCATTATAACTTGATAGTCACTTCTGGAGTTTGCTTCATATGCTAAATCAACTCCAATATATACATTAACAGGTATAGCAGATTCTCCTGTTATAATATAATTAAATCCATTCCTTGACTCTAAATTCCCTTTATAATAATTAATTCTATCAATTTTAAATTTTGCAGTTTCTAAGTCCCTTGCTTCGTTTAAATACTCTTGAGCAAACTTATGAACCAATCCCATATCAGAAAACCTTCTTCTTATATCATCTAATTTTTTCTTTGTAAAATAGGAAGGCCATAAAGGAACATCATTCTCAATAGCTTTTTTATACATCACATTCCAGGCATATTTTCTTTTTTCTTTTTGCGCATCTACATATCCATCATATATTGTTTGCAAGAAAGAATCAAAATGAACAATTGTTCCAATTAACCAAATTGAACCTTCATTCTCTTTTGAATTTTCTAATGCAGGTTCAACAGTAGACATAACCCATTCTTTAATTTCTCTTCTTCTGTCTGGTGTTTTAGTATTTAACTCAGATTCAAAGTCGTCAAGAATAATTTTTGTATAACGCAATCCTAACTGAGAACGACCACGTAATCTTTGTGAAGTACCTTTAGCTATAACCCTATCTCCTCTTGCTGTTGTAAATTCTTTTTCAGTCCATTTCTCTCCTTTTAAATCTCCGAAATAATATTGTAATGCAGGATTAATATCAATATGGTTTTGAATATATTTTATGTGGTCTATTGCCTGAGACTGTTCTTCAGAAACCCAAGCAATAAATTCTTTTTTATCAGGAGGATTAAAATATAATTTGTGAAGTAATGCTGTTTTAGCTAATGTTGATTTCGCGTGACCACGAGGAAGTATTATGCAATTTCTTTTTTCTCTATCGTCTAAAAGTAAATCACTTAATTCATACTGATATGGAGCAGGAGAAGATTTCATAAAATCTTCAGGTAAAAACATTTGACCAAATGTTATAATATCTCTTTTTGCTAACTCTAAAGCTTTTTCTTTAGCAGAAAGGTCAGGAGATATTATATTAAATGGTTCTGGTTTTTTTTTCTTGGTAGTCATATTCGTCAACTCTATCCATCAATTTTAGTGTTTTTCCAGACATCCAATCTCCTTCAGGGACTTCTGTGAAAGTATCAGAGTTTTGCCACAAAAGAGGTCCTGCAACATAAATCCAAGCTTTTTCTTTTTCTTTCCTGTCGAACTCAACATCAACTGTTGTTCTAACATATAAACCGCCTTCTACATTTTCATATCGGTCATAATAAGATAAATCTTCCTTGTCAACTTCCATCATTTCTACAACAGCTCCTTTCCCGTTAGGGTTTTTTACTAAAGCTGGAAATGATTTTGTTCCAGGAAAGACTAAACTAAATCCTTCTACTCTTCCCACGTCAGGCCTATGCCTTCTCAATGTTCCATATACTGCTAATCTCATTAAGCTGCTCCCACTTCTTGTGGAATGCCTAAATCTTCTATTTCAAAATCTGTTGAATACATAGTTAAACAGTTAATACATCTAACTGCTTTAACATCATCAACTATAGGGTCTAATATAAATACCCCACTCATTCTTAATCTAGAATGGCAAATCATACATCTTTTAGTCCTCGATATCTTCTTTGCCTTTTGGTAATTCTTTGTATTTCTGTTCTTGAACTGCACCTAATTGCTCCCTTGTAAATCCTTGGAATACTGCTAAAGACTCTGTCTTCTTGTCTGTATCTAGCATTCCGGACATTTTAATTAACGTATTTAATGCTGATAATTTATCCCTATCTGATGTTTCTCTTTTATCAATTATATCTTTCATCTCTCCTAAAAGATAAGAGGGAGTAATATCAGCATCCTGTAAATATTTGTCTATTTCTTCTCTAACCAAATTTCTAACCCTATCTGTTTTAAGTAACATTTTTGCCTGTCCTGTAGCATAATTTTTATTATCTGTAGGAAAAGCTTTTAAATATGACTCTACTACGTCTTCTCCTTTTGCAACATATTTTGCAAACAAAAATTCTGCGTTACTTGCATTTTTCTTTTTTCTTCTTCTAACAGAAGGAGATTCTCCGTCTTTAGAAAAAGTATACATATTTGTTCGCATAGGTCCTTTCATCTTAGCTGTAGGACTACAAACAAAAGAGCCAATAACTGTTCTTACAAATGTCCTGGTTGTTTTATTGTTTTTCATTTCTCCTAAATGGAGAATCTTACAAACCTGTCCATCATCTGTTAAAACCCAATCATTTATGTTGGAATGTCTCCAGTCTTCAACCAACCCTATACCAGGATGATGAATTCTAAACTCTTCCACATTATCATAGAGAAAGTGTTCAACTTTCTTAATTATTCTGCTCTTCATTAAATATATCTATTTTTCTTTCTTTGTGTCAATAATATTTCCTCTTGGATTAACTTTACGAGAATTTATCATTTCTAGTAAATCTTCTATATATAAATCCGCAGGTTTATCAAAACCCCAAAATACTATCATACTAGGAAATGGAGCATCATAATCAAATTCTCCACCTCCAAACTTTAATCTACCTTTTACAAATATAATCTCAGCTTTTTGATATATGTAATCGTGAAACCATTTTGTATCTGTTCTAGCTGGTAAAACAGCTATGGTAGAAACTCCGTTATTTTTTGTCTCATCATATGCTTTTTTTATGAATTTTCCTATTCCATAACCATATGGAGGATTCATAAAATTTATCCTGTGCCAGTCTTTGTCTAAACAACTGTTTTCTTCTGTAAAATAAGAATCACACAAATGATTTTCATCACTAGCACAAACATCGCAGTCAAAGTCAAACCATTTTGATAATTCATCAAATAGCCATTTTGGGGTTGTCCACTCATAACTTTTTGATGTGAACAACCCTTTGTGGCCATTTTCTTTAAGATTTATCATCTAAATCAGAATCTTTAGGTTCTACTTCATTAACTACAAATGAAACATAGTTATTAACAATAAAACGTTTTTCACTAAGAACTTGTTCCAACTGAACAATTTCAGCTGCAAGTTGATTAGCTCTTCCATATTGAGCTTTAGCTTCGTTGCTTAAATCCTCAATATTAAACTTAACGTCTTTTCCTTCAACATTAATAACTTGTTCTTGCCCTTTTTCTTTTTTAGCCATCTTCTCTCCTTAAAGTGGGTTAACTGTTGGAGGTGCATAATCTTCTAATTTTCTATGTAAATCCTCTAATATTTCAACATCTGCAACATTATGTTCATATACATACTTTAGAGATTGTTTATCTCCCCAACGTGCTTTTTGCCAATACTCGGGTTTTATTCGAGTTTTTCCTGCAATTCCGAAAAATTCGGTTGCAGCCATTAACGAAGACCTATGTAACTTCAGTTTAGACTTTACCACATAATATAAGTCTTTATGTGATTTTTGTCTATACATCGGAAAATATGTTCCGTGATACAATGCTCTTGTTCTTATAAATGGAATATCAAATCTTGTTCCATAATATGTAAAGATAACATCATACTTATTCATTTCGTCAACCAATAGTTCTACTATTCTAGCATCTTGCTCAGGAGACATTATTTCTTCTCTTGTTATACAAGCGCCAGCAACCTTCTTTTCTCCTCGACCTTTTATACACCAAGACAACATAACATCAATATTAGCGCTAAATCCAGTAGATTCAATATCTAAGTATCCGATACTAATTTCGTGTCCGGTTGCATATCTAGTAGGTTTTCTAAGACCCATAGACTCTATTTTTCGAGTAACTGCTTTATATGTTCTATTATATCCAGCTTTTCTCATTTCTTGATATAATACAAACGCTGATTTAGCCGTTCTCTCGTATTGGTCTAAAATACGTACTTCGTCTTCTGACCATCTTACACCAGCCATTATTTACACCACGCTGATGAAAAGAACTTTTTCCAACCTTGAGCTACTCTTTTCCAAAATCCTAATTGTTTTTTCGCTCTTTTTGCTGTTTTCTTTTTAGCCATTATTTGCTCCATTTCCCTGATTTGACTATTAATGCCATCAAACAATATATTGCTATATCTAAAAACGCATCTTCAATTGGCTCATTCTGAGCTTTGAAGTCGTGTTTGGTTGATAGATTAAGTAGTCGGTTTATTTTATCATTCATTCTTACTATTATACCTAATAAGGATGTATTGATTTCTTTATCATTTTTCAATAATGTGCCCATTGCTATATTATTTGGGCCATAATCGTACTGTTTCTTACAAAAAGTCATATACATATTATTTAACTCTTTTTGAAACATTTCTTCCGTTTCAGGATAATTTTCTTTAATATAAGCTACAATCATAGCATTTTCTTGTATTACTTCATTATACAAGGAACCTTCTGCAACTTCTCTTAATATTCTGTTGTCATCTGTCGAAGAGTCATTTAAAGAGCCTTCTATCTTTTTAAATGTTTTATTTATCTCTTTTTTATACTTATCCATACCCTGCTGTAGTTTTTGTACTATGTCTTTATTTCCTGATTGTTTAGCTTCTAAGATTTTTTCTGTGCTTTTTTCCATAAATAGTCTCCCACTCCTAATTGAAACAAACCATTTGACAATGCGTCAATAATGCCTTCGTCGTGTTCGTGGCCAGCATTGACTAAAATCGCGTGTATCACTTCGTGTATTAGCGTTTCTTCTTGTCTTTCTTTGTTTATTTTATTATTGATTAATATTTCACTGTTTCTTACGAGGTGTCTACCATATAATTCTTTTGATGAATCTTCGTGTTGTAAATCTAAACAATCTATAGTATAGTTGTGTCCTCCGATATTTAGCTTCATAATTTTCTCCCTATTTTTTTGAATCAGAACAATTTAAAATTATATTCTAATCGATGTCAATACTTATTTGAATTTCTTTCTAAAAACCGTACGACGTAGTAATAATAATAAATAATTGTTGACAGTAATAAAAGGAAAATATTACATTTAATACTCGGTGCTCTTGAAAAAAATTAAATTATTAAAACATATTTTAAAAAAACACTCAATACTCAGAGTATTCCCGCGAAATTACAAAAAATTACAAAAAAATAATATTTTAAATCAATAAAAAAAGCTATTTCAGAGCATTCCCGCGAAATTTCCTCTACAAGTTGAAAAATCCCTCGATTTTTGAAAAATTGCACGAGATTGTGTGTCGTTCTTTTATACCAAAAAGCCCTCCGGTCTTTTTCTGAATTGAAAATTCCAAACTTCGTTGAAAATTTCAAATTCCAATCGAAAAAGATCCGAGTTCTTTCTCGCGAAACTCAACAACTACCATTCCCGGCTACTCCAGATCATCCACAAATGCTTCGGACAGTTCCTGTCCTCAGCACCGAGAGTTTATATTATCTCTTTAAAAGCAAACACACTTCATTGTGTAATCTCTACATAATTTGTGCAACTTGCATTTGACAAACAGAATGTTTTGTGTAGGCATTCGCTTAATTTACTAATTCACAAAGAGAAAGGGCGTGAATTAGTGTAATACACTCATTTACACAAAAATTCTTATTTGTCAAGCAAGTTGTATAGAGTAAGAGATTACTTAAAACTCTATTGACACTTAATTAATTTAGAGTTAGTAGAACCTAAAACTCTATTGACATTTAATTCGCTCAGAGTGCCTCTTCACTCAGTTAAATATCAAGAGTTTTAATAACTCTAAATTAAGTTAAGTATCAAGAGTTTTATCTATTATTATCTTTGGAAGTGTGTTTGCTTTGCTAATGAGCCTTTGCCCAAAAACACGAGCAAAGGTTAAAACTCTCTTTTATTCCTGATCTTCGTATCCTGGAACAGTAGTCGCTGAGTTTCGCGAGAAAGAATTTTCTCTTGCAGGGTCAAAATTGATCCAACCGAAAACCAATTTGGATTACTTTTGACTCTTGCAGCTTGGCTTTGATCTCGCTGAAAAAACTACGAGCTACACCAAGCACGAGAAAAGGAAAAAAAGAACAGTTGTTTTTTTATTCTCTCTTTTGGTATAAATGAATTTTTGGATAGCGAACTATCATCTTAATTATCTTTTGTAATTCTCGTTATTTTGTAGAAGTTGGCACAAAGATTTTGTATTTTATTGGTATGAACAAAGAGAAATCAAAAAAGGAAAGGTTGGTAAGTATGTATTTAGATGATAATCAATACACTTCACAAGACACTTCTCAAAATGAATATCTCAAAAGTGAGAGTTGCTTTATATTTCAAAAATTAAACTCTTACACCAATAAAAAGTCTTTTCAATTTTGGCTTAATAATGAACACTTTGCAAATCTTATTAGAAACCCAAAATATGACAAGATGAAAACTAATAGCCCAATCTATACAATTCACTTTGTAAACAAGGCAACCCATAAGACAATCAAAAAGTCGCAAGGGATAATATTAGTTAGACAAAATAACAAAGGTTTTAAATTCTTTTTAATACCTCAAATTAAGCCATACTTTACTTGTGATTATTTTATTCACAATGTATATCAAAAAGAGTTGTCATTCCATTATAACAATAATGAAATAATAACACCTATCTATTACAAAAGCACATCTAACAATAACAATAAAGACAAGGTTGAAAACCCTAGACAAAATAAGACTATGAAAGGAAGCAAAGATAATGAAATCAGTTAAGGTAAATACTGATAGCGTGAAATCCTCTGAACAAGGTTTTGTCATCAAAAAAGCTCACAAGAAGCAAGTTGACGAACAAACTTACAATAGAGAGTTAAAGCAACATAAGAACTTTGACAATCTCTATAAAGAGAAAAAACTAGATGAAGGAATGTATAACGATTTAAGAACTTCGTCTTATAATTCACAATATCAATATGACACTTGCGAAAGCAAATACATTTCTGAAACTCACATACTTAATTCTGATACTTCTTCTAATAAGTATCTTGTTAGTAAATTGAGAAACGACTTGTATTTGGAATGCGTAGACTTTGAAAAAGCTATTAACGAAAAACTATCTAAACATAAGGTAGTTGTTAAAGTTGATGATGACACTTACAAAGAAATCAAATTGTATATTACTTACATACAAGGCGATACTTTGAAAGATTTCAAAGGTAAAACTGCTCGCGAACAAGTGGAAACAATGAACTTAAAAGAAATATCTAACTAGATATTTATTTTATAGTCAATAAAAAATCCTACTCTCTTAAAGTCTTTGAGAGTGGGATTTTTTTTATACCCTTAAATCTTATTTTCAATTTTAAAAATTTTTTTCTCTCAATGCCTGTTGTTGAGCCGGATAGCGAACTGCCTCAAACCCTGTTGTTGAGCCGGATAGCGAACTATTTAATCTCTGAAAAAAATCGTTTTGAGAACATAAACTATTGCACTACTAAAATTATATTCATAACTTACTTACAAATCTCTGCAAAAAAGACATCTACTCTCCGAGAGAGATTGACAAATTGCAAGAGAACATTTAACAAGTTAAGGAATTTATGGATAACACGAGAACAAAACACTATGTCACAGAGAAACACACTTGTAAAGAGTGTGGGCATACTCGAACAGATATGATACCTGTTGAGGACTATGAAACTGATATGAGTATTAGGATCTCCTCGCATAAAAGAGGATATCAAGCACAAGTTGATATTGCCTCAAAAAAGGAATTATTTCCTGAAGGAATATATATCTTCTCTCAAAATTTGAAAGGGCTATTTAAAGAGCTTCGACAATATTTGAGATTATGCGAGACAGATAAGGGTGTGAGCATAGAGAGTGATAATCACTCGCTAGTTATTAATAGACGAGTAAATGATGCCTTATTAGAGGAAATAAGAAAAAGCTTCTCATCAAGCGAAGAATCGCAAGAGAGATGGTTTGAGCCTTATTACAGAAAAGCAACAAGGCAACATTCACGAGTTAAGAAGTCATAGAAATAGCGAGAGTATAAAAAATATGTAAGGCAAATATAGTGTGTGTCTTACATATAAAGTATATAGCAGGATAGCGAAGTATTTGTGAGTGGACAGAAAGTGATGTGCATATCACATAAGACGAGGGCTCTTTCCTTTCTGCATTGTTTTTTTGAGCCCTCGCAATTATTATTTTAATAACAACATAGGAGTAACTATGAAAACGAAAAAGAAAGCCACTCGATCCCTTACAACTTTCGAGAGAGCATTCATTGAATCCTCTAGTAAGACAGGTGATGAGAAGTCAATGAAGATTGCGAAACATCACTACCATAATAGAGAAAATCTGAAATACGATAGCGATAAAAAGCTCGTAGAAGATACTCACAAGAAGATAGATTGTTGTGGAGGAAGTTGTAATGACTGAGAGGGAACTAATAAAAGAACAAAGAGAAATTGAAAAGCTCTATAAAGAGGCTGTATCTATATGCACAGAGTTAAAGCAGAGAATATACAACCTATTTAGAGAGATTGGAGTTCCTTTACATTTAAAGAAGAAACTCCGAAGTCAAGCAGATTACACTTTGTTTAATGTTAAAGAGGATAGCTCTATGTTCAAAGACATTATGAAAAATGTCTATGACTACTTAAAAGAGTAACCGAAATCGCCTGTGAGAGCAGGCGATAAACCCCGAGCACTTAGTAGGGTTCTGACGATGGTGGATGAAGTGCGAGATATTTGACAATTTAACAATAGAAAAGGAGAAGTATATGTGTGGAATATATGGTATGGCGAAATCGCCACAACCTCTAAATAGTAAACAACTGAAGAAGTGTAGGAGTATCTTGAGATCGTTAGCAATTTCAAGCGAATCAAGAGGAACTCACTCATCAGGATTAGCAGTTGTAGGAGATAAACAAGTCATACACAAATCACTCTTACCTTCATCAAAATTCGTGTCGACGAACGAATGGAGCGAGAGTATGAAAATGATGCCTGGGAATAATATATATCTTGGGCACACTCGTCTTGCGACAGAAGGAGCAATTACGAGAGAGAATGCTCACCCATTCAGAGTAGGAAATACGATTGGAGCACATAATGGTTGCTTGTATAATATGGACGAACTCAAAGTATTACTTGAGAAGAGCTGTCAGGTTGATAGTCAACTCATTTTTAAATCTATTGAGGATAGTCCTACCATACAAGACGCTGTTGAGTATCTTGATGGAGACTTTGCTCTCTCCTTTGTCAAAGATAATATGTATGTATTAAATCTGTGTCGAGAAGAAAATCGTCCTCTTTATGCTTGCTATATAAGCTCTTTAAAAACGCTTTTTTATGCAAGTGAGGAGAGTTTCCTTGAAAAGGCTCTTATCTCTCAGAATTTAAAAGCTGAGATATGGAGTTTGGCAACTAATCGTTTATATTCATTTGATATTTTCAAATTTGATGAACATTCAACAAATTGTGAGAAAATAGATTTTGACTATGATAGCACAACATACTCTTGGCCTTCAATCACCTCTCAACACTTCAATAAGTATTATGCAGATGGTAGTATTACATCAACAGATACTTTAAGTGGAGATGTTATTAGAGATGTGCAAGAAGCAGGTATCTCGAAAGAGAGTATCTTTCCTATCGAGGATAGATATATATCGAGAAGATGGGTTAGAGATAACACAACTGCCGAGTGGTATTGGTTGACAGATGATAACGAGTTAATACTATCATCATCTCTCTCTGATGAACATTGGAGACAGATTAATGAGTATTACGAGTTAGAGTTCTTGCAAGAAGACTATTGGTTAGACGAGGATGGAAACCATATTCATTGTGATAGCAACGGTGTCTTACACCCGAGATTACATCTCAATGAAGGAGTGGTTTCCTCATCTGATATCAAAGAGGAGGATAGCTAATGGAATTTAATAGATTAAGTTCCGAAGCATATGAGAATCTCACCTCTATTCGTAGATTAAGGAGAGATTGGAGAACTCAAAACAGGCGTCTCCGTAGATATCGAGAACTTCTTAACAGCATAACACCTGAACACTATTCCTCTTATGAGAGGCTTCATAATGCGACTATGTCAAATTTTGTGGCTGAACAAGATTGCTCTGAAAGAGTAGGAGAGTTAACAGAGGCAATAGAGACGACACTTGATCTTTATGCTCAAAATACTGATGATGGTAGTTCTCCTGAATTTTGTGAGGATTGCAATGAAATTGTAATAAGAGATGAAGATGGAGAAACCGATAATTATGCTTATGTGGAAAATTGTAACACTGAAATATGTGAATTTTGTCACGATAACAATTATCGAGCGTGTTATGATTGTGGGAGAGAACATCACGAAGACGACGATGAATTGAGATACTCTGACACAGCAGGTGAATATTACTGTGAGGATTGCTATTGGGAGACGTTTTCTACTTGTGAAGAGTGTGGAGACGAGAGATACAACGATGATATGCGATGGGAAAATGAAGATTACCCAGTGTGTGAGGATTGTGCCACTTCCAATGTTAATTATCCTGAGTGGTTTGTTCAGGATAGCATAGAAAACCTTGCTTGTGGAGTAAATCAGTTTGATACATATCATAGCTATATGTCGACAGACGATAATATACTTTCAGAGACGAAAACAAAAGAAGTAGTGAGATACGATGAGCCTGAAACGTTTGACTATATTAAGTCAAAAAGATGGTTAGGCTTGGAATTGGAGCTACACGCTTACTGTGATAGCCTAGAAACAATAGGCCATATATCCTCTGAAAGTATAACTAATACTCTGTCTGATGAACATAGGGATATGTTTGGAGAAGATAGCAAAGGATATTCAGGTGTCTATGTCGAATACGATGGGAGTATAACCGGTATAGACGAAGAGGATATTCGTTCAGGAGAAGTTGTATTTAAACCTCGAAGAGGAGACTACTTTTTGAGAGATGCAAAGCTAGTTACTAAGGCTTTAAAGTCCGAGTTAAATGCTTTTGTAACCTCAAGATGTGGAGTTCATATTCATTTAGATGCAAGAGACTTCGATTGGCACCACAGAGTAGTATTAAACACTTTTGTGAAGCTATTTGAACCTCATCTCTATTCCTGGTTACCTGCCTCGAGAAGAAGTGGTAGTTATGCTAAACCAATTTCTCAAAGGTGGGAAGTATGGAATGTAGCACAATGTCGTGATACCTTTATTGACTTTTGGTATGATAACAATCGTTTTTCAGAGGATAAGTTAAACAGCAAGAGATATCACGGACTAAACCAACACTCCTCGTTTTATTACGAGGGGCCTGGTAGCATAGAGGTTAGATACCATCAAGGTAGTTTAAACTCTGAAAAGATAATGCACTGGGCAGTGTTATGGACACAAATCTTTGACAGATCAAGAGAGATTGCAGATGAATTTCTCAATCGTGAGAACATTTCATCTGTTAACTTTTCAGAGAAACTTATAAGTGGATTTTATAATAGAGCAACTAGCTCCAACCCTAACAACGTTGACTTTACTCAAGAAGATAGAGACAACGAGAAGTTGTTTTGGGAAAATAAAAGAAACAGAAAAGTTATCAAGAAAAGAGTTGAGTATTTCAAAAGAGTTTTAAGACATTTTGAAATACCAAAGGCATTACATAGAAGGCTTTGGAATATGAATATAAGCTCATTTCTTTCATTTCACCTTACTGATGAGCCTATTATCTCAATAGATAACTTCTTTGAGATAATGGAAATTCCAAGTGAAACAAGAAAGTTCTATGCTAATATGCTAAAAGAGAGGCTAACTAATGGACAAACTCCAAGCTCGCACTACAACAACTGTTTTTACAGAAATGGAGGTGTGGTTGAGTTTGATATAGATAAATTAGCCTTTAACATAGTTGATTATGAGACAGATAAGTATATTCTTGCATCTAGCAACGATAAAAGAGGAATATCTGTCAGAAGAGGCAGTGCCTTGTCTTATAATCATATTAACTACACCTTACTAAATGACATTACAGATGGAATAGACAATATTCCTTATAATGTTACTTATAGAGAGATAAGAAGAGATTTCAATGGTGATGAATTAATCAGATTGAGAAACTCTTTATTCTCTCATCATACTACCGAGAGAATGCCATATGCTTTTAATAGAGCATTCAATCATAGTGGAAGATAAGATGTAGTTAAAAGAGAGAAAATTCAGATTTTCTGAGTTTTCTCTTTGTAAGAAACCTAGATATAATAGCAGGATAGCGAACTATATAATAGCAGGATAGCGAACTATTTTTTAAAAAAATTCAAAAAAAAACTTGACTTTATAATTTTTTATTGTTAATATGTGTCAGTGGGATAGGTGAAGATTTTTTCAAAGTCTATCCCAAAGAATTATGCACATTGACAGAGTGCGAACTAAAACTAAAGGAGTTTGATATGAAAGAGAGCAGTTTAAAAGACGAGATAATGGAGATAGATAATGAACAGATTGAAATGGAAGAAGAATATCAGAGAGAGAAAAACAAGGATTATGCTTTAGACAATATGACTAATGATTTAACATATAACGAAGAAACAGGAGAGTGGGTATCAAATGAGTAAGAATATTTGTATTGCCTGTAAAGAAAAGTATAAGAAAGAAGATATGGCTCAAGACAATTTTTGTATTCATTGTGCAGGAGAGAGTGCATTGTTTGACAAATTTGTATTACCAGAATTTAGCTTTACAGACGATATTAGAAAAGAAGTTAATGGTTTTTTGAAGAAATATCATAGTATTATATTTCAATTAGAAGATATTGAATATAGATATAATTCAAATGTGCCAGAAGATGTGCCAGAACTACTTCTAAATGTTGACGATATAACTAAAATAATTGAAAAGATTGTTGACGACAAAGAAGTTTGGGATACTATTTGGAAGGTAGCGGATAGAGAAGTATTAAAAGTGCGAGGCAAGGATTTAAATATACCAAAAGAGGAGATAAACTAATGAATATCAATAAAGAGAAAGAAGAGTTAGCAAACGATATACAAGGATATATTATGTCCTTAGTCAAATTTTTAAGAGAAGATTTAGGGTATGACTTTAAACTAACTCATAATGGAATAGCGTCTGAAATTAGAAAATCAGACACATTTGAAGCTCCGTCTGATGACGGATGGGAGGAAAAATAATGAGTAAAGTAGATAAAACTTGGAGTATAAAGCACGAAGGACATTTAAATAAAAATAATATTATATTTAAAGACGAAAAATATATTGAATTAGTAAAAGAAATTAAAAAAGTAAATGACAAACTAATGGAGAATAGAATGGAAACATCTAAAATTATAAAAGGATTAATGAAATTAGGAGACATATTAGATAATATTGAAATGGGAGGACAAGAACTTGAATATTATCAAAATGTATTATGGAACGCAGTAAATTTGATAACAATAGAGAAAGAAACTATAAAATAAAGTTTTAAAGTTTTTGTTGACTTTAATGGATAGAATTGTGTAGATTGTGGTATGAAAGATAGATACCAAACCTCGTTTGTTATAGACAAAGAACTTTGGATAAAGTTTAAGTCTAAAACACTAAGAGAAGGCAGTTCTATTAAGAAAGTTTTACACGAATTGATAAGCGATTACGTTAAAGGAGAGAAAGTAAATGGCGGCAGTTGGTTTCATCTACCCAAATGGAGATAAAGTTTCATTTGAAGATGTTAAAAAAGGTAAAGTTGATATAGAGAAGATGGGTATGTCTCTACCGACACTTATTGAGATGTCGAAAGAGAGAGACCCTAACAGAAAACCTTCAACAACAGAATTATTGATTGGAACGTGTGAGGCATATCTTAAGAGGAGGGAAAATTATTATATTGACCCTCAAGAGAGAGCCTTTTCGTTGGCTGGAACTATGCACCACGCGAGACTAGAACAACACGAAGACGATAGACATTTATTAGAGGAAACTCTTGAAGAGTTTGATATTACTGGGATTGCAGACTTATATGATAAGGATACAAAAACTTTAATAGATTATAAAAATACAGGCTCTTATAAATGTTCTCAACTATTGGGTATGAGTTATAGATTAATAAATGACCCTAGTGGAGCAAAATATAAAATATCGGGAAAATGGGGAAAAAAAGGTTCTCCAAAAAAGGTCAAAGAGTGGTATAGAGATGAAGGCTTAGCAGATTTCGGTGATTGGGCCTGGCAAGTAAATTGGTATAGATACCTTTTAAATAAAAGTGGTTATGAAGTAGATAAGATGTATATACAAGTAACGCTTAGAGATGGTGGTCTTAGAGTGGCACAGGATAGAGGACTAGATAAAAACATTTATCTTATTGAAGTTCCTTTATATGATGATGAAGTCTTAGAGAATAGATTCTTAAAGGCGAGAGACAATTTAGTGCGCGCTCTTGAAACTGATAATTTGCCAAAAAAATGCACTGATATAGAAACTTGGAACGGACGTAAATGTCAATCTTATTGTGAAGTTAGATATTTGTGTCCATTTAACAATGGGAGTTTAAATGAATAAGAAAGAAGAACCTATGACAATAGGAGATTCGATTGCGCAAGCAAATATAGTAGATATCTCGTCAGATTCTGATGGGTACTACGAATCTCAGATTTCTGAGAAACATCAATTTGTTTCAGAATTACCAACTCCATCTGACCAGGTAAAGAGTAGAAATGGTTTTGATTATGTAGACGAAGGCTATATGCGTTGGCGTCTAAATCAACACTATCCTATATGGTCTTGGGAGATAATGAAATATGAGACACTAGGAGATAAAGCAATCGTAGTGCACGGACGTCTTAAAATTGTAGACGAAGGTGTTACACGAAGTTTTGACTCTGTTGCAGCACATAGAATTGCTGTTTTAAGAAGTGGGAATGGGTATGTTGACTTAGGAAATGATTTAAAAGCAGCAAATTCAGACGCATTTAAAGTTGCAGTTAATAGATTATGTAATGTTGCAGATGACGTATACAGAAAACAATATGTAGATAAAACCCTTTCAAAACAACAATTTGAGAAGATTTTATCTATGATTGCTCAAATGGATACAAAAGACGCAAAACAAATAGAGAGTGCTTTAAACTCTGGTAGAATACATAAAGACAATTACGATGACGTAATGTCTAAATTAAAAGTAAGTAAGGAGAACGATAATGAGTAATGTGAGTTCAGTCTTAGAGGGCCTTGATGATAACCAGGCTTTTTACGACCCTAATTCAGACACCTCTGGTTCAAAGAAAGTAATAGAAGAAGGAACATACAACGCTGTTGTTCAATCTTTGACTATTAAGAGAGATATTGTTGTTAAAGGCAAATATCTTTCTGATATCTTTGAAGCTATCTATAAAATAGATGATGAGAGGTATGCTGACTTAAAAGGTAGAGAAGTTAAATCTAAAGGTTATTTTAGATTTAAAACTCCGGATGAGAAGAAATACCCCAATCTTGAAGATAATCAAGGACAAAATAAGGGATATATGATATTTGCTGAGGCTTGTGGATTTTCTATGGAAAAAAACGAGCAAGGTAAGTATGTTCTTCCTATGCTAATGGAAGGTGATATTGCTGGAAACCCTGTTAATATTAAGGTGGTTCACGATAAATGGACAGACAGTTCTGGCGAGGAGAGAATAACTCCTCTTGCTATAAATGTCTTTAAAAGCGATAAAGCACCTGCTTTAAAACAGGATGACTTGCCATTCTAATGAAATATAGTTTTGCATTAGATAAGGAACAGGTTAAGGCTCTTATAGAAATGATTGAGCAACATAGATGTGAGGGAGAAAGTCAGTTATGCACTGATTTGAGAACATCTATAAAAAATCAATACAAGGAGCAGTATAGAAATGAAAAAGATTCTATATCTGAAGACGAGTTTATTGAATATGCTCAATCTATGCTTGGGCCTAAACGTTGTGATAATTGTGATTAATATATTGTAGTTAATATTCCCTTCTCGCAATACGCTTTAAAAGGAGGCGGGCAGGTAACCAATCCTGTTTACCCTTGATTTACGTATAAGCAAATACAATTTCTGGTTGGCGCGAGAATTGATATAACAGAGAAGGGAGTATAACTTTAAATATAAGGAGATGTATGGATATTTCTAAATGGAATAACATAATGGAATCGTTTCAAGACCTTATGGGTTGGAACGAGGGAATAACTGAAGTGATTGTCACAAAAAGGTTGTCCTTTGGAACTAAGGGGATAGAGGATATCAGTGGGCGAGAAGAAAAAATTCTCGTCCATATCCTCAGAAAGAGATATAGGGAGATAAAAGAGATGTCAGAGGCCAAAAAATAAGAATAAGGTTTTATTTTATATAGAGAATAAACTTTATTATTTTAGGCGATACTTATATCGAAAAAATAATTTAAATCGATTTTAGGGGCATTCTCGTGATAAAAATTTTGGAGATTTATGAAAAAAAATGAAATAAGTGTTTTAAAGAGCTTAAATAAAGAATTTAAAGATGATAAGCCTATTTTATGTCCAAATGAGTATCATAGGTTTGACGCATATAATAATAATTATATTATTGAGATTAAATATAGGTTAAAGGAATATGAAAATTATATTATTGAGTTTGATAAGTATGCTTACAATACTATGTATGCAGATTTATTCAATAAAAAATTCTTATATGTTGTTGGAACTCCTAACGATATATATGTATTTAATATTACCAATCTTGATAAGTCTGGGTATAATTATAAATGGGAAATGAGAGAAATGCCTAAACAAACTGAATTTGATAAAAACTATCATATAGATAAATTAGTAGGTTATTTAGATTTATGGGCAGGTAAAAAAATAGTGGACATAAAGGAGAATATATAGTTATATTATGGGAAGAAATAGAAGAAAGTTTGGAAAAGAAAAATCTAAACTAAGAAGAAGATTAAAGAAAATATATGGCAAGCAAAGAAAAAGCAAAAGGGAATAGATTTGAGAGAGAGTGTGTAGAGATTGCACAGGATTTTGGATTTAATGCAAAAAGAGCCTGGGGCAGTGATGGTAGAAGTATAGGTCTACATCCCGAGGTAGATGTTGTCATAGAATATTTGTTAAATCCAGAGGACTCTGAGCAGATGACAGCTCAGTGTAAGGTAAGAAAAAAGATAGCGAGCTATCTACTTCCACCAGAAGAGTGTGATATTGCACTGTTGAAGCAGGATAGAGGAGACGTATACGCCTGTATACGATACAAAGATTTACTTCAGCTCATACAAAGAGCTTTTAGTCATAACGAATAAATATAGGGAGAAATATGAGAGTTAATTTTGATTATAAATCCGATGAGGATATTGCGTCCGAAAAGGCACTATTTGAATCTTGTAGATATTACCTACAACAAATAGACCCGGATAATGCAGATGATTGGTTTGACCCAGAAATAATAGATAGATGGGAACACAACATACAAAGCGTTCAATATAATATTAAGAATGCAAGAAAAGTTGAACACATATCAATGGTAAGAGTTCCTACTAAATGTCCAGAGTGTAAAAGAGCTTGGGCAATAGAAATTTTAGACGGAAGTAAAAATTCATTTGGACCACAATTTTTAGACCAATCTGTTTATAAAACAATACCTTGCGAGAAAGGATTGTGTCACGAATGTAAGGAGGATAATAATGGTTGAAACTAAAGCATTAAGTATACATAGCGAAGAATCAGAACAAGCTGTTATAGGAGCTATATTAGTAGACGAGAATTGTTTTGAGATTGTAAAGGATTGGATTCCCGAGAAAGAGGTTTTCTATTCTATAAAACATCAAGATATATGGGAAACAATATCAGAGCTTAAGAGAGAGAATATTCCTGTAGACTTTGTAAACGTTTCATCAAAGATTAAGGGAATTACATATTACTTAACAGGTTTAGTAGATAAGGTTCCTACCACTGCTAACGTTTCATCTTACGCAAGACAATTAAACCAGGATTGGCTAAGAAGAAAACTTGTAAAACAATCTCAGGTTATAGCACAGAAAGCTTTAGATAATACTAATGATATAAGTCATTTATTAGAAGATGTTCACGACACTGCAGGTTCATTATTAAATTTAGAGCCAGGACAAAAATTTGATATAGATGATTTATTAAGTGATACAAAAGAATCATTATTTAATAAAAAGAATTTAACAAGAACAGGGTTTCAAGCCCTTGATGATATTATTTCCGGTATGACAAAAGGAGAAATAACTATATTTGCAGGAAGACCAGGAAATGCTAAAACTACTACAGTAGCAAATATCACTAGAAATTTAATTCTTTCGGGTAAGAAAGTAGTTATGTTTAACAGAGAAATGCCTAATACAGAGATGATGAAAAAGTTTATTGCTATGGAATCTGACGGTATTACATATGATATGTTAAGACATAATGCAGTCACTAATAAAGAATCAATTGAAAAAAGTTTAAATATTATTAAAGAAAGGTATTCTGACAAACTATTTATGTATGACAACATTCGTAATTTAGAGGGAACTTTTAGAGAGATACGTCGTATAAAACCAGATATAGTCATTGATGACCATATTGGTCTTATTGAGTATCCAAATAATGATATGAGAGATTTAAGATTAAAAATTGGTGATACATCAAGAAGATATAAATGGTTGTGTAAATCAGAGAATATTTCAGTTATTCTTGTTTCACAACTTAATCGTAATATAGAATACAGAACAGAACGTATTCCTAAATTGAGTGACCTTGCTGAGTCTGGTAACTTAGAACAAGATGCAGAGATTGTAGCATTTACTCACTATCCTTGGACTGTAGACTTTGAGAATGCAAGACACGGTAGATATGGATTAGATATAGTTGTAGCTAAGAATAGATATGGCTCAACTGGAAAAGCAACGGTTGGATTTTCTCCAGATACTTGCACCATATATGATACTGTTGAAGAAGCCGAGGCAAGTGATAGTAAACCAATAGATGGCGTTCCTTTTTAGTATTCTAAAAGTTTTCCTAAATTAATTCTTACAGGGTTTCCAGAACCTGGACGACTTCCGTATCTTCCAGAAAACTTAGAAAGGAAGTCTCCAAAATTTGCTTGACCTTGCCCAGAAAGGCTTTGAATTAAGGTTTGTAAAAGCTCTTTATTGCTGACGTCAGAATGCTTCGCTGATGCTAAATCAAAATCATATTCATCTTCAATAATAGTTTCTCCTAATGCATTTTGAGCAATATCTGCTTTGCCTATTGATGTAGCCAAACTGGTTCTTGGATTTGCATAGGATGATTTAATTATGTCTTTTATTGTAAATCTACCTTCTTTATTTTGCATAGATTCAGTGACATTGTGACTATACAGATTCAACGCTCTTCTTTCTTCTTCTCCAAAATCTTCTAAATAATCAGAACTAGACTTTTGTAAATAATTTCTTAACCAGTCTAATTCATCTTGAGTTAAGTCGTCTTCAGTGAAGGTTTTATCAATACCAAGTAAGTCTGCTAAAAACCATCTAGCATTTGAAGGTATGAAATCTTTTAACCTTTTT
>CEUX01066341.1_pt1 | contig 26610 bp, 11 predicted proteins | sample 531361 | NCBI WGS metagenome assembly CEUX01 (sample SAMEA2622736, study PRJEB7988) | marine metagenome | isolation source: saline water (ENVO:00002010), including
GGTAATTCAGACGTTGACGTCATCGATTCGGTTTTACCACAACTTAAACACACACCATACCCTTTCCCATGTAAGCCTGAGCTATGGTGAAATACATTCCCAGATGAATCACTTACCATAAAGCCTATTTCGGGATTAGGTAATGGGATGTGTGTTCCTTTACCCATTACCCAGGGGGCTTCAACTGGAACATAATGTGTATTAGCAATGTTATTTGTCGGCTCTCGGTAAAAGTCCACCACAAACCCTGTGGGCTGAATGACTTTTCGCTGATTTTTTAATTTTATAGGCTGACCACATTTGACGTTAGAGCACAAAATGTCATTCTGTTTGCTTAAGTCTGCTTCGTAACCTGTTTGCCCGCAACTATCGCAGCGCCACGCCACATCAAACTTTTGAGAGTCTGTTCCGCCTTCGACATGAATATTTTGCCAATTAAGTGAAATACCTGCTGACCTATGAACTCGGCCATCCAAGACTAATTCAGTTCCTGGCGCAAACTCACGAATAGCTACCGCTAAGTTACGGCTAGGCATGCCACGACTAACCGACACATTATCTTCTCGTTCCATACTTTTTTCTTGACGATTATTGGGTCTATCTTCTTCTTTTCGCTTCCAATCTATCCATGAGTCAACTTTGATATTTACAATATCAGTCGGGAATCCATAACCTGGTAAAAAGCCACGAGTTGCTAAATCCCTTAATAAGTATTCATTTATCAATCTGTTTTTATCATTTTTTAATCTGTATCCATAAGGCCCTTCAGGATCTGTATTAGCTAATTCATTTTCAATATAGGTGTACTCACCAATCCAGCGAGCGGCTAAATCTTCTATTTTAGCAATTGTATCGTTACATAACGTTTTAACTGAAGCGCTTGTAAGTACAGTCCCTTGAACCAGTAATTTAATTTCATCCAGTAACGTCGTCCTCAAGCCATTAATCCAATCTACAAACTGTTTCAATACTGGTTTTTCTGCCTCGCCTTTTAAATAAAACCACTGCAAATTTAAGTGCAATTTTTCTTTATTAGTTGTGCCAATTTCTTCTCGCAAAAAGGTACCTAATAAAAATGAATTTATATGGCGTTGTACAATTTTTTTAGAACTAAAAATCACAGTGGGCGCGGCTATCTCAGTTGTAAATGGCCACTTAGGATTATTAAATACAGATTGATCATGAGGATTGCTTTTACATATAGTAAAACCAATTGCACGTGATTCATTCGACCGCCCAGCACGACCTGCTCTTTGCAAATAATTTGCTGGGTGCGGTGGCACGTTATTCATAACAACCGCACTAATGCCGCCAATATCAACCCCCATCTCCATTGTGGTGGAACAGTTTAAAACATTTTTCTGCCCGTTTTTAAAACGTTCTTCGTAACGCTCTAGATTGTCAGATGATTGCTGCGCAGAGTGCTCTGCCGTTGTATAGTAAAAGCCTCCTTCTACCGCACTATCGTTAATATCTGTCCAAAGGTTCTGCTCTCGCAAAAAGTTAACTTTTTCATCGTTGGCAACGTTTTTACGGATTTCAGCAATATATCTAGAGTTATCTGAGCTAGTATCAAACTCCCAAATTGAAGGCAATGCTACGGGTTTACAAATATAGTCGTCAGAACTTTCATTGCCCGGCATGTAGGGCGATAAATCAGCAAACACAGTATCGATAATTTTATTCGTAACAGGGCAAATATATGCATCTTTCAATAAACTAAATTCAACCGTGTTTAAGTTTAATTGATATTGTTTACCCGCATATTCATTAAGGGTGCGAGTTTTGACTAAGTCATGCCAGGCCGACTTTAACCAGATATTTAGTTGGTCTTCTTCTCTTTTACCAACGCTTTTGAACTTAGCGGCTTTTATAAGCAAGTTCACTATACGCTGCTGCCGAGAACTCTTTGCATTAAATAACGGCCAAGACTTAACCCTGGCTTCATTATCATCTTTTGAATCTGGGCTAATTAAAAACTTGGGGTAAAAGTGCATGCCTACCCAGCGTGATATTTCGTCTGGAATGCCCACAAATGTGTTTTCCCGTACATAAAAGTCCATACAAACCTTTAAGTAGTTTTTCCAATCTTGTAGGTTAAAATTATTGTCAACCCAATGTTCAGGAACTTGCGTGATAGTCTCAATACCAGGATAAACTAACTTTACTAAACCTTGAGTCTCGACGTTATTTCTATTTTTAGGGCGGCGAGCAACTTCACGAGTTAAAATCATCTCTGAAAGCTTAGTTGCATCATTTAAAGCAAAAATTTCACGGGCAAGATAATGATTTTCGTAGGTCATGGAATGCGCAATATTTGCATCCCCTTTTAAAACCTCAATCATTTCCTTCCAAGAAAATGACTTAGGTACAATAAAAGTATTATTCCCGCTATCTAGATCCGACAAATAATTCTTTAGTTTTGTAGCTAACTCTGGTTTTCGATCCTCTATAAACTCGATTTCTTCAACAAGCTCAGCTCTATCCCAAGAGCCATATCTTTTCAAAATTTCTGGTTCAACTGATACTTTCAGCTCTATGTGCTTTTTAAGCTCTCTTACTAACGCACCTCTAAAATACGAACGCTCAGCCTCCTGTTGCATACTCACTGAAATTTTAGCTGTACCTTGCCGGCTATCAGTAAAGGTAATCAGTCTGCGGCCACGAGCAGGTAGTTCATTTGGACCAAGTTGTTTAGTGTCGTTATCTTTATCTGGTTCAAAATCTGGGCAATACTCTAAAATTGTAGGCACAACATTAGTTGTATAAAATGGTGACCCAAGCAATGCACGCCTAAAGGCTTTTGCACTTTTACCTCTACCAGTATAACCACAACTTGCACACTCTTGGGTATCTTGCTCTCTTGCAAATAAAGTAATTTCGCCATCATCAAAAACCATTTGGCCAATTTTGTTTAAATCTACTTTATAATAACCATGCCCTTCATTTTCTTTAGCGCTAAATACAACTGCAGGTGACGTTTTATAAATTGAACTCTTAGCCTCGTTGTCACCCTCTAGCGATTCGTCTTCCCTATCACCTTCAGCTAATGAAAATTCATCATTATGGCTATTTATCCACTGTTGAATATGAGAATGGCTATCATAAGCCCCGAGCAAATGCGGCTCGTTACAGTCCTCGCAAAAAGACAACTCAAGTACTGGTGCTGTGCATTCACAGCGTATTCTATGATTAGAGTAAACATTGCCAAACGGCCAATTTTCTTTTAGCTCATAATTTTGTTTGTAGCTACAATTTTTATCTATGCACGCCCATAAACCATTTAAAGTTCTCTGAAAATAATGAGCTCTTAGTTTTAAAAAGGCTTCATCATTTTCATCAGGTTTGGTTGCAGTGCAAACATCAATCCAATGATAAATTTCCTCTTCGCTTAATTTAAAATTACTTAACCCTTGTTGAATTTCTTTAATTGTTTTTGGTGAAGATTTAGGCTCAGTTAACATTGAACGCAAGGCTACAGCAATTTCGCTACCCTCGAGTGCCTCATAGCGTAGTTTTGATACATCAGGGTTCTTTTTACCCTTTTTCTTCTCTGGCGGTTGCCCGTCAGGCTCTATTTGCATTATTTGATCTAAGGTTAATGCACGTTTTTCTCTTTTTTCTAATGGCGGTACAACACGCTGCCCACCAATAACATCAACTTGATCGACCGAAATATTAGCTAAACTGGCGAGATACATTTTTAACTTTTCTTCCGCTTTAGCACCAGCTATGGTTGCAGATGTAGCTACAAATCGAATGTTTTCTGGTTTTACCTCAAAAGCTTGCATTACACGTCGTAGTTGCAAAGCTAACTCAGCGGCTTGTGAACCAACATAGGTGTGTGCTTCGTCAAGCACTATCCAGCGAAGTTTGCCCTTAGATTTATTAATAATAGGGGCATCTGTTTGCCTAACAAGCATATACTCAAGCATCGTGCCATTTGTTACGAGAATGGGAGCTGGGCTCTCTCGTAAACCGTTTCGACACATTACCTCTTGCGGCGTTTCTTTTTGCCTTTGTTTTTGTTTGCTATTCAAATGTTCAGGTGTTTTGCCATTAAACAAACAGAAGCGTATATCTCCGTTAAAATGCTGCGTCCATGCATTTAAGCGCTCTTGTTGTGAGTTGATCAATGCATTTAAAGGATACAAAAAAATCGCTCTCACCCCCTCTAATTGCTGTTTAGTGTGTGCCAATTCACGATATAAGTCCTCTAGCACCGGCACCATAAAACACTCAGTTTTACCGGAGCCCGTACCACTGGTAATAATTCGCGACTGTACGTTTTTAGCTAACAGGTCATTCCAAGCTTTATATTGATGAGCAAATGGGCTCCAGCTCTTCTTGAATGCATATCGTTTGTTTATATCAGAGTCCAGAGCGTCGACAACAACCTGAGATAACAAATCTTCATTTACTAAATCCTGCATCTGAAATTTAGTATTTCGTTCCCAACTGAACATTTGCTCAAAAACAGGGCCGTGAACAAAAGGCTCATCCGTTTGCATTTTATTATTTAAATGATTCCTCAAACTTGGGTTATTAATGCCTAATACACTCAACGTAGCTTCTTTAGCTTTAGCATTTGCTTGTTTTTTTAGTGTTGAGAAAAAATCATTCATATTTATTGCTCCGAAATAAAAAAGCACAATGCACATTGATAAACGGCATCAAACCAACTTCTGTCAAACTCTATTAATTGGCGTAGTAAAAAATAATTAACTTCTTTACACCTAAGGACTTCTTCCCACTCTATATTCGTTGAAGCAACTGCGGCAGCTGCAATAGGAAAATACATAACTGAATGTTGAAAATCATTAGGTACATCAAAGAGAGCAAGCTCTGAATAATTAGTGTTAACCCAGTTACTTAACTGATTGTTAAAGTGTTGTGGCCAGCGCACTGTTTCGCCTGAATTATCTCTCAACAGCTCATCACGCCAAATACCAACCAGTGCTGGGTACATCAATTTATTGTGAGCACTTAATGTGAATAAGTCAGGTAATGACAAATAATTGCAGATAGCTTCTAACTTTTCTTCGATATATTTAGTAACTAGGAGTTTTGGTAATCCCAGTTTTTCCAAGTTTAATTTGTATAATTTTTTACCTGCTTGCCACATGCTTAAAGGAAGTAACTCCCACACTACGTTAAACTCTGTCTGTAAAACTTGTAAAACATGAGCAACATTTAATTTTGTTGCAAAAGGTAAAATAGCAAGACACTTAGGATTTCTCGCTAGAGCTTTAAATGCTTCAAATGTAAGCATCGGTAAGTGTGTGTTATTTTCAAGCAAACTATCAAAATAACGCCACCCTGAGTGCTCAATGTCCATTGACATTAAGTTTAAAACCTCGTCAAACGCAAACTTATTAAACACTGGGTGAAACATTTCAGCTGCTTTACCTAAAGATCTTATCTTATCAGATGAACTTGCTTGTTTAGTTGGTGGAATAAATACTGGCCTAAATTGCACGCTTGATTTTTGTGCAGGTACCGCAAGTTTTGGAGTATCAATTAAAAAAGGTAACTCAAAGGAGCCAATATGGGCACCACCAGATGTTCTTTGTACTAAAGGAAGTGGTTTTTCTTCTGGATTGGCTAAATTAATTAATTCAACTTTTAAGCTTGAAAAAGCAATATCAGAATTTGCATCGAACGTTAGTATGTTTTGTTCTCGTCTGCCCGTTAATGCAAACCAACCGATAGTATATTGTTTAGTCTTCATCCCAGGCGCGCTAATCAGCATTCTTACCACTTCATCAAGCTCTGAAGATTGAGCCGTAGCTAGTAACTCTTTGATTTTCTCTCGCAATTCAAAAAGGTTTACTTCTTCAACAAACTTATCAACCTGATAATTAAATACATAGCTTGCCTTACCATATGCACTTGTTGGTGCTTTTAACTCAATTTCAAATGTTGTGCTTACGTTGTGCGGCTCTTTATATAAGTTGATTCTCGCACCTAACAAATTATCAACCGAAAAATGGAGAGGTAACTCTTTACCATTGCCATCAAATAATAATGCTCCTCTACTTGGGAATGGTATTTTTAAATCTATGGGTTCGGCTAGTAAATTTGCCTGTACAGCAATATTAAAATATGGTGGTGGGGTTTTATTGGCCAATAAGTTAACACGCTTACCATCGTTAATCTCTACTGACCTAGCACTTAAATCACCGGTTACTTTATAAATAAACTTGTGTTCACTAGTGATAAAAACACTACCTTCATTCGAGTTTTTACCAGCTTGTAAATTCAAATCAAAGTCAGTGGGCAGAATAGCTAGTTTGCGCCTATAAAGTGTTTTGTTACCATGCTTTACTCTTAAAATTTGGCGACCATAGAAACCAGCGCTATAACTAACTTTTCCTAACTCGTGTTCACCCAAGTATATTTGCGATTGTGGTAAGTCACAGCTTATTTTTGGTAAGCCTTTATATACTGGATAACCTTTTTCTGTTGTAAATTGAATCTCTTCACCAGCAATATTTAATAACTCTTTGTGGAAGTTATCTTCTTTTGTTGATATTTCATAAATATCACTATGTTCATCAAAAGCATACTTTACTGTTAGCTCACCACTAAAATTCAATAATCGATAATCTAATTTTTCAGAATCCTCAAGCAATGTGGCATGTCCAAGGTCTATTTGTGCCTTTTTTGAAGTGACCGTAGTAAGTGAATTTGCCTTTTTACTTTTACTACCCATGCTATAAACAAGTTGTTTATCGCTATCCGTGGTTAATATAATGGGCATTTCTTCGTGTTGAATTGCAGACGATGGAATTTCCTCAATATAACGAACACTCCCCGCTTGCATAATGACTAACTTTAACTCTGCGTCATTTAAGCTACGCCTAAATTGAGCGGATAGTTTACGCATACGTAAAACAACATGGTCATTAACAGGCTCGGCGCGAGCCATACCTAAATCAGCTATTTGGTTATGCCCTTCATAAATTAAAACTTCAACCATCGGTGCAGCTAAATCTTGCTTGTTAAGGGCAACCGTAAATTTGTTGCTTACAGTGACTGAGGCCGCAAATGTTAATTCGTCTCCAGGCACTAACCACTGTATCAATTTTAAGCGTTCAGTTTTTTTCCTATACTCTTTTCGTTGCTCAGCCGCTGAGTTAAGTAAACCTGATAGAAAGTCATCTCCCGTTTTATTGTCAAATGGTATAGGAAAACTTACCCGCCATTGGGGTAAAGTTGAGTCTAAAAATTGAGTTGGGTTTGACTGTTTCTCAAGTTCGTAAGTATCTATTAACCCATATAAATTACTTACCATGTCATGCAAGAGTTCAATGGTACTGAGTTCTTTAAAAGCATCTGGCATTCTCATCAATTGTTGTTCAATTAATGGAATGGGGGATTGCCCAAAGGTTTTAGCCTTGTCGTAGTCACTAAGTAAACGCTTAAATAAGCTTTGGAAGCGACTACCCTGCTCAGCTAGCAACCCAAAAGGTAACCCACCTTCAGAATATACTGAGCCTAAATAATCATTTCTATCGCTGCTATGTTTATTTATTGGGCGCTTCCAAAAAGTTAGCCCTTTTATAACGACAGTTGACCTATGATTAGCATCTAGTTCATAACCAAGTTGCTCAAAAATACCCAACCAAGCCCAACCAGATTTATACTCCCGGCGATACCATTCTGCACAAAACAAACAAAAACAAGCACACCAGTCTCTATCTTTAAAGGTTACTGTTGATGGTTTTCGGTATTTTAAAAATGACTTTAAATTAAAATATTCATTTTCAGATACGTGGAGCGTAAACAAGGGCCCGCCAGTAACTGAGTCTAAATTACGAGAAGAAAGAAACTGAGAAAGCCATTGAGATGGAGTTAAAGATTTATTTTGCACAGGGGATTCCCTCATCAATTGATGTATTAGCTGTATATAGAGCTAGGGGTAATAGGATGATTGGCTCGTTTGATATTTTTATTATCCGAGCAGAGCTATAAATAGAGGGGTAACGCTGAGGTATCGTCACTGCAAATCCTTTTCACTACTTCCCAACCTTGGGGTAACCAATACACAGCTGTTAATCTACCATTCATTTAATTAAGATCAAATAGTCATGCGACTAATAAATCTTTTCTGTTAGTTAAGAGCAGTATGCTCTTAACTAACTTGGGGCTATTATTCAAGTGCGCCTATCTCACCCAACATTGGCATACCACCATGAGAGAGGCCCTGCAGCTCACCACAAATCGACATCATTTGCGATGTAATACCTGTTATTTGCCCTTCACGCTTTTTCCATATTCTTTGCATCGCATTTCGTTCTTTCTCAAGTTCACTTTTCATTTGTTCTTGGTGATCAACAACAGCCTTTATTCGTTGAACAAATTGAGGACTGCATATGTAATCATAAATAGCTTCCATTTGTTCATTTTTACCCGCACTAACCGTTTTTTGGCGCTGTGATTCTAAAAGTACGATTCTAAGCGCCTCACTAAGCCCTTTTGCTAAAGCAGGTTTAACTAACCAAACCCCATCAATCATTAGCATGGGTTCATTAGTATTAGCAGGAAATACTGTTGTCACTAGTACTCCGATATCACCGGCAGCATTTTGTACATCTGTTTTAAGTTTGCTAACCCAAGTGTTTGACCAGTTTTCAGCTCGCTTTGTTTCCCACACTATTTTTCCACATACAGTTCCTGAGCGCATGCAAACTGTTTGAATAACATCAGCACCTTTAGCACCTTTTTTTACAGGTTCAATAAAATCAAGCGGATATAACTGTGCTAGTGTAGTCTCTAGCTCAAGTTCTAAAACTTCACCTTGTAGTTGTTGTGATCCCTGCTCTAGCTTGCGTTTAAGTTCGTTATTAGCTTTGGAAGCATCATCAATTTTTTTACGATACTCTGCTTCTTTTAATTTAAACTCGTTAGCAGCATCATCACGCAGTAACTGCTTTTGCTCCTCAACTTTGCGAGCTAATTCTAGCTCATAGTTTTTTTGTTTATCTTCAAGCTCTGCTTTGGCTTTTCTGAGTTTAAGCTCTTCATCTCTAAATCGATCTAATTGTTCATCTTTAGATTTTATTGATTCCTCAAGGCTTTGCTTCTCCAGCTTCACCTTTTCAAGCACGCGTTGCTCTGCTTTAATTTTTTCAGATTCAATCTTTGTTTTAAGTACCTCTTGGCTTTGCTTGCTGTCTTCTAGCTGTTCATTTAATTGAGCTAGTTGCTGCTGAAATACTTTTGACGCTGATTTTTCTGCATCTTTTGTGGCTTGGGCTTTAATAGCCATTAATTGCTGGTTTAGTAGTTCCTCATACTCACTTTCGTGCTGCTCAATTAAATGCTTTGCTATCGCATCTTTTACATGAAAATCAGTATCACAATGAGGACAGGTTATTGAATCGTTTGCATTAAGGATAATTTTGGAAGTCATGGCTGAGCCTTATAATAGTTAAACACAAATAAACTATTACAAGCTTAGTGCCAATGTATAACACACTGTTTTTCATATGATTTAAACATACAACCAAATTTAACATGGGAATAATATTACTTTTATGTAAATAAAATCACTATCAAATAAGACCTTAACTTAAACTGCTCAAATCTATTCTATTTTCACATTCAGCTTTTATATCAAAAGGAACAACCCAAAGCTTTAATGTACCACCTTCATAGTTAAAGCTATGTGGGAGTGTTGTACTAAACGCATCTGTTTTTGGGTAAATAAGGACTAAGCGCCCTTTACCATTTAAGTAGGTATGACCATAGCCAAGCATCTGATAAAAATCAGCCTGAGAAAGCCCAAACTTGTCTTTTCTTTTAGAATTTTTCTCGTTTATTAATTTCCATTTTGTATCAAGCACAATGTCATTACTTTTATCAATATTACTTTTGCGTGAGATATATAAGTCCGGTTTTAATAAAAAATATGGTGTATTACCATAATCAACTAAAGACTTTGTGCTAACCTGGGCAGATATCTCACCCAAACCTGTAATATGCTTTTTTATATACTGAGCAACAAAGCTCTCAAACACCGCTTCCATAGGAAACAACAACGAAAATGCATTGCGCTTGCCCTGCAAGGTTAACGGAGAAAACCCATCAATAATTAGCTTTGTCCATGCCAGCGGGACTTCGTAATACTTCATTCCTCTATCTAGCTTAACGCTAGCAAAGTCATTCTTAACATTATTACTTAGTGGTATGTTTGCAAAAGCAAATAAAAGCTCTTGCAGTAGTTTTTGGTTATTAGCACTGCGGCTATAGCCTTTCACCTTTACAAGTGCGGTGTGTATTAATCGATTAACCGGCCTATCTTGTAAATACTCTTCGTACTCAACATAAAACTTATGTTTATTAATAAAGTTATGCTTAACCTGCTTACCTACCAAAAGCTTACCTTTTAAAAAGGCAACGTTATCTTCTTTTAGTACATAGTCACTTTTAAGCCCGCGCTTTATTAAAGCATTTACAGAGGCTAAAAACTGACTAATAAAAACTTCTAGTAAAGGTATTTTATTTTCAGCTAAATTAGCATTATTAGTTTGTAAGTGCCTAAATTGCTTGAGTGATTTAAGCATCATGAGTAATGACGCGCGCGAGGCGCTGTCATCACTATTTTTAGCTACTTTAGGCAATACCTCTATTTGGGTTCCATCGGGAGTAAAAATCACACCAGCATAGTTTTTAACTTGTAATACTTCACAGCTATCTACTTGCTTTAAGCGCATAAATCGACTTTCTGAGTCATCGCATAAACATAACTTTTTTAAATAATTATATGCATCTCCAGAAATAGGCTCTATCAGGGGCGATTCTGCTACTTTACTACTACTTTCATCATCACCATTACCTAAATAGCCAAACTCAAAAACAGTAGTTTGCTTTTTAACTTCCGACATTACTGAGCACTCGAAGATGTAACTTCATCTGCATCATCAATAATATTCGCAGGGCTTTTAAGCAATGTATCGTCATAAATAGCCTGATAAGCTATCGGGCTATTCCATACTGAATCTTGAGCGTTAAAATCAGCTAAGGTGTATGTGGTTTTCGTGTCTTCGTAGGTTTCTAAACCATGATTTTTACCAAAAATTTTAGTATATTCTTCGTTTTTCGATTTCACAAAAATATATTGTTCTAATTCACTTTTTTCTTTTCGGTTGTCACCTAATACTAAGCGAATTTTATTCCAGTCTTCAAAAAAGTACTCTTCAAGTAGCGGGATGATTTTATTTTTGAACGTGTTTTTAAGTTCACTAAATGCATTATTTTGTGCATTGTCGCCACCAACATTTAAAGCATCTAAAACAGGAATTAAAAAAGCATGCCCCAATGTATGCTCCCGGTCGTAAAGCACTTCAATGCGCTTATTCATTGTTTCAAGTAACTGCTCGAGGTCAATACCTTTTACTTCTTTACCTTTAAACAATTCTGGCTGTGGCATCATTTCTATAAAATCAAAACGGCGGCGCAAAGCAGTATCCATCATCGCCAACGATCTATCAGCTGTGTTCATCGTGCCAATAATATAAAGGTTATCAGGAACGCTAAAACGTGAACCTGAATATGGCAATGTAGCGTACAGCGCCTCCTTATTATTTCCTGAACGTTTTGATGGTTCAATTAAAGTAATTAACTCACCAAATACTTTTGAAATGTTACCGCGGTTAATCTCATCAATAATAAGTACGTAATTAGAAGGATTTGTTTGTATTTTTGTAGTTAAAACCTCAACGTTGTTTTCTAATAAGTGACTAATAGTATTAGATACATTTAACCTACTTAAAGGATAAAATGTAGGTAAATTGAATTGTTTGTTATCGTTTAGCACTTTAAAATCAACAGAAAAGTCTTTAGCTAACCATTTAATAGGAAGTTGATGGCAAAAATCATCTCTTGTTGGTAACCCTTCGCTATTATAAATGTACTCACCTGTAATGACGCCAACAGCTTCTACAGATGTATTACTATTGATGCATAAAACAAGGTCACCAGGTTTAGCATCTTGTGAAAAATAACGTAATGAGTTTTGATTGTTTCTACCTTGCGATTTATAGTAATCATTTCTATTACCGCCAGCTAAGTCTCCAGTATGCTTCCAGCCTATTGCTCCTAAATTATTCTTTAAGCAATATGTTTTAGCCGAATTTTCGTGAGTTCCTTCAATTGATAGTTTCCACACACGCCCATCGCGGTTAATTTCACTATCTTCACTTACAAAAGGCTCCGAAGCTTTATCACTCAGTGACTTGAATATTCCACTTTCAGTAACATAAGTTAAATCGCCTGACTCCGTCTCCCTTGCTTTTAATCCCTCCACAAACTCTTCATACCCATAGCTTTGGTGAAATGTCACAAATCGAACTCTACCTTCATCACATAGTTGCTTATATAACTTGGCTAATTGTGATCTTTGGAACTTAGTAGCACCTAAATTTTCATCAATTTCAATTTCTACATACTTTTCAGGTTCAGCAGCTTTAACAGCAGCTTCAATTGTATGGTAAGTCTTACCTGTTCCTGGAGGGCCATATAGGATTTGATTTAAAGGAGATACAGAACCCTCAAATTCACAGCTGTCATTTACAATCCGCTTTTCAGTTGCATCTTCCTCTGTGGTTTCTTCATCTTGAGAATAATTTATAGGGTTTCTCTGGTCCCCATCCATTTCACCGATTAATTGATTTTTAATATTTTCTAAAAATGGCGATAGCTCTTCAATTGAGCTTAGCTCTATAATTTTTCTTTCTTTAAAAAAATGTCTATTAACAGATACTCTAACCGTATCTGCAAAAAAACTTACTGAAATACGTGGTTTTCCCTTGCCGCTTCCATCTTTTACACCAAACTTAAAGAAGCGTTTTTTTTCTTTGGCGTTGTGTGTTGTATAGCAATCACACATTGGAAAATACTGACGAATCAAACCATAAACTTCAGTAAACAGTGCTTGTTGCTCGCTACTTCTAGAGTTTAAAAACTCAGCATTAATTTCACTCATATGAGTGGTTAAAAACTCTTCAAATTCCATTTTCAATCCCTTAATATTTTCGTGCTACACATTAAGACTAGCTTTGAAAGTTATAGCGATGCCTTTAATACATCGCTATTTATATAGTTTTGCATTGCGTAAATGCATTAAGACAATTAATTATAACGTTTCAAATTCTTGCTTAATTTTTTCACCAGTCATTCGCCAGCTGTGGAAGTTGTCACGTTGCTTGGTACGGCCAGCTAAATTACTTTCAAGTTCACTAACGCCTTTTTCAAGCTCAATAAACGATTGAAAAAACTTTGAAACAAACTCATCACCATTTACTAGCTCTAAAATCTCTATACGCTGATTATTAAAGTTATTAACCATCTCTTTTACTGCTGCTTGGAATTTTTCTTCTTTTTGTACTTGTTTGTAACTATCCCATGCTTCAAAGGCAATACCCACTGCAGCAAATACACCATTCATAGCATTAGCCGCTTTAACGGCGCCCCAAGGCTTAAATTTAAGTAGATTAGATAAATCAACACCTACTAAACTAGCAAGGCTTTTTATTCCATCCCTAGCAGCAATAACAGACGTATTGTTAATAACATTACTTTTTACAAGTAAATCCACACCTTGCTTACCGTACCCAAGCACAGCATCATTAAAATGATTTACCTCTTGTGTAAAACTTGATGCCATACTTTTTACTTCTAAGTCGGCAGAGCGTAAATAGCGGTCAAACTCACTTTGTAACCTTGATGAAATAACAACTCCATCATCACCTACTTCTCGTTGAAAGAACTGATTAAATGTCTCTAAGTCAGTTCCTTGAACTTGCAAAATCAAGTCTGAAAAATAACTGGTTACAAAGTCACGCAACCCTACACGAGAATCCGAAATTAAACTTTGAGTTTTAGTTAGTTTTGTTTTCATTGTATCTACAACATCAAGCATTTTATCAACCTCTTGGCCTAGCTTTTTGTCGTTCTCAATAGCAAGCGGTAACTCTTCGTTTAACACATCTCTCACAATGCTATTTTTAGCTTCAACAACAATACTTTCAACACCACCATTACTAGCTACTTTTTCACTTGTAGCGGCTTGCAGCGACTCAATGTGAGATAACTGTTTAAACTTTTCAAGATTATCGAGCCAATATTCAGTTCCCATATCAAAAGGATTAGCAGCAACAGCAACAACAGATAAATTCTCGGCTTCATCTTGCTCAAGGTTTATTAAATCTTTTAAACGGTTAACAACATTTTCTTTTTTTACATTTAAGTTTTCATTGTATTCATTTATATCTTCAACATCGGCCACTTCATCAAAGCGGCTAAGTACAAATACTGTTCTTGGTAGTATATTTAGCGTTCTAAATAACCACTGTAAGTCTTCTTGATGGCTGTCTTTAATAGGGTTAGTCGAATTCATCACATATAAAACTAAATGCGCTTCACTCACGTATTTTTTTGTAATGTCTTTGTATTTTTCTATTGCAGAACTGTCTGCATTTATTTTTTCTTTAAAACCAAAAAGTCCAGGAGTATCAATTAGCTGAAGCCCATTACTAACATCATAAACCGACACTGCATCAGACGACTCTTGTTGGCTAATATTCATTGTTGACTGATCTAAGCGCTCCATCCATGCTGCAGCAATTGATGTTTTACCTTCTGAAAAGCCACCTATTAAAGCTATTTTCAAATTATCATCAGAGAGTGACTTAATAGCCGTATCTAATTTATTAACTAAAGATGAGTCAATATTGATACCCAACCCTTCACCCTGCAGTAAAAAAGCATGCAACTGGTTTAATATATTAAGCGTGTTCTCTTTTTGAGTATTAAACGTTTTTAATGTTGCTTCCATTATAGTTCCTTGTCTAACTGTCTTGATGTTTTAAGAAGCTTTTCAATTGAAATTGAAAGTATCTTATTAATTAATGCGGTATGTTCAATTGGCGTTTTTAAAGAGCTCTTTATGGTATCAACATTTTCTTCAAGCGCTTTAAACGCTTCGTCTATATTTGTTTTTGCCGTGTCTTCAAGCTTGCATGCAATTTTATAAATATTCTCATCCGTTGTTTTTTTCTGCTGAGACATTTTATAGCTTGAACTAAAAAAGCTGCCTATTGATTTCGCGAATGAAATTACTACTCCAACAGCTCCTATAGCAAGCGCAGCTATACCAACCCCAGAGAAGGCTAGTGCAACCGCACCAACAACTGACCCAATTATTCCAGCTACGTTAAACCCTTTATCAATATCTACAGATATACTAAAATTACTTGCAATTGTATTGGTTTCAAAAGATGAATAAGCATCTAATAATTCACCTGCATGCTTTTGAAAACGCACTACAATGCCATTAACCTCTTCACCAAACTCATTAAGTTGAATATTAATTGCCTCTGGCAAGTTTTCATCAAACTGACTTTGTGCTCGACTAATCTCTCTTTCAAGTTCATATTTAAAGTCATCGTTGCTTATATCATCTTCAATTTCAGAATAAACCGATTTGCGCACTGATGATTTAAAGGTGTTGATACTGGTACCAACTGAAGTGAGTAACCTACTTTTTAAGCTACTTAAAGCAATATCCAATTGCTCTGAAGCAGAACCTATTTCTTCCTTTAATTTGGTGTGTAATGGTTCAAATTTTTCATCACGTAAAGCCGTTATACTGCTATTTGCACTCTTTAAAACTTGGTTTGCTTTGTTAAAGTTGGCTTTAATAATTTTAGCTTTATAGTCTTTTATTAAATCGCTAACTAAAAACTGTTTTAAGTCAGTAAATCCGCAGTAATCCAATAAATGCTGTTCGGTATTATCCTTCATAAACTTTTCTTTACGTTTATGATCTGCTGATCCAGCAACTAAACAGTTTGCTGCAGCAAGGTAACCCACTAAACCACATACGCTTTTAGTACCTTGGTAGTTTTCGCCCAATTGCTCCGCCATTTTAGTGTCAAGCTCGGCTAAACTAGCTAACTCGCTTTCGCTAACAAGTTGACTTTTTTGCAGCTGCAAAGGATTAGTAATACGCTTATTGTAAATACTATAAACTTCAGTTTGGTCACCTAAGTGCTCTTTTATTTTCTCTAAGGTACCTTTGTTTTTATCATCCCCTGTTTGAGGTGCAGCCGCTTTAGACGTTACATAAAATACAGCATGCGCTTTATGCACAGCACTCCAAATACTTTCTCCTACTTTTTCTTCTTTCCCCTCAATACCAGGGACATCTAAAACCGTAAAGGTACTTTCATCACCTTGCATTGAGTAAGATTGGCTATCTAAAGTGTAATCTGAGCGGCCATCGCCAATAATGGCACCATCAGCATAAGGCACTAATTTTTCTAGCTCGCCTTGCATATGCTCTAATTTTAAACAAGCAGCGTTGTAGCGTTCATCATTTTCAGACACTTCGTTTTCTGCTTGGGCAACTTTCTCATCAAGTATTAATTTTGTACTTTCAAACTGCTCTTGTTTAGTAACTATTTGTGCTTCTTCAGGTAGCTTACTAAAAAAGTGCCAAATTTTTTGAAAAATATTAAACGCTGCAAGCTTAGACTCTATTGTTTTATTGAGTGTAGCTAGTTCGTTTTTAAGGCTGGTAAGTTGCTCATCATTTTTGTCTTTAACGCTGTTCAAGCTTTGCTCAAGTACAACTTTATTATCTTTAAGCTCAGCTATTTCTTGGTTAATTTTTTCAAATGACGCGCTATCAATATTTAATGAGGTAACAAGTTCTTTAAACTTATTTTGTGAAGAAACTTTTTGAGGTTCTGCTAATAAAATGCGTAGCGTTTCAATAATAGTCGATTTACCAGCGTTTGTTTCTCCATAAAATGCAACTGTAAACGTATCCCACTCGGAGTTAGCTTTTAGCTTATCTAACTCGCCCGCTATATTAGCATCCAACTCATTAAGTAAATTACGGCTAAATGTGGCTATTTCCTTATCTGTAGTTTCAACTTGAGATGCATCAATAGTGCTAATCAAATCCTTAATCACACTTTGCAGCTCTACGTATATTAAATCCGGTTTTATATCTTTAAAAATCACTAAAACTCCCTACTTTATTTTTATATCTACGCATTTAGCATAAACCTCACTAATGCATATTAATCCATTTAATACAAAATAATGTATTTTAAAACTTTAATTTATAACGTTACGCACTCTTAACTCTCTTGAGCAGGTATTTTCTAAGCATTGTAATTAGAAGTCGGGCTTTGAGCCCAAAAATGGTTGTTTATTCGCAACCACGTCGGCATAAATGCCGACCTACACAATAGCGTGTTACTTCTTACTGGCTTTTGCTGCTTTTTTAGCGGATTTTTCTAGTTTTTCGGCTTCAAGTCGGGCGGCTTTTATGCGCGCTAATAACTTGTCGGCGGGTTCGTCGTTTGGGTCTTGTGGTACAAGTTCACCGCGAAAGGCTTTGGCTAATATCGATTGCGTTAAATTATCAACCCGCTGTTTGGCATTGGCGAGGTTTTTTTCTAAGGTATCGGCTAAAGCGAAATATTGTTCAACGAGACGTACTATTTCGGTTTGTTCTTCTATCGGTAAATATGGAACAAACAAATTCTTAATCGGTCCTAAAAATAAATTTGCTTGTGCTGTAGATTTTGATGCATCCACTATTTGTTTTTGAATATGTGGTGATTGAAGAACATACATTAGAAATTGGTTAGAAACATACTTGGGTAACGTTTTGATTAGCGCGGCGCTTCGAACCATTACATATTCATCATCTTTATCAACCAAAGAAATTCGACCAACGGATCCTGAGCAAGAAATAAGAATATCTCCCTTACTCGGATTACAACGTTTACGTAATTTAGCGTATTCATCATCACCGACAAAGTCGACGTTAGAAGTATCTATAAAACCATCTCTTACGTTCCGAGCAGAAAGAAGAAATCGGCCTGACTCCTCTCTTTTTGGTGTTTTATGCTCTCCATCGGTAACTTTACTGGCTAGCGATTGTAATTTTATAAATTCCCAAGATTTAGGAATAGCAAACGTCCCTTCAGTAGCTTCAAAAACAAGATCACTTTTAATTTCTTTTTTGGTAATCAATATTTCTTTATCCAACTTAAGTTCATTAAGCTGGATATCAAATTTATGATTTTCTCGCCATTGTTCGGTGAGTTTGCCGGAGACGGCAGCGGCGAGGACGGATTGGCGAAAGCGTTTAATGATATCCGGTAAGTTGTTGAGGCGTTGTTGTATGGTATCGACCTGCGCCAACAAGGTATCGAGCTTTTCAACAATTCGCTTTTGTTCATCGAATGGTGCGACTATAACTGGCATAGGCTTGAATCTGGCGTGCGTAATGTTTAAGCCACTTTCACTAATACCTGTTTTTATATTGTCAATGAACTGAGTGGCGGTAAAAGTTCTCAACCAAGCTTCTAAGTAGCTAGGTGAAATCAAGTTTTCATAGACCCTAAAACGATACATTTTCCCTGAAATCAACAGTTTTTCACGAGTTGCCCTTACAAGAGTTGAAACTCCACAACGGTTTCTCGGTCCAGCACAAGTTAATAGGAAATCTTGCTGTTTTACTTCCAACCTTTCCCTAGGCGGCTTATCTCTCGGAAGATGCTTATTTTCATGCTCCAGATAATACCCATCTTGTATAGCAGTGGTCTTTAATACTCCCCACTCACCATCAGGAGCTACTTCTCTGTGACATTGGGGACTCCATCCTTGATGTATCAACTTACCATCACTTTGGCGTGCAAAAAGCTCTTCAATGGGTGCTATAGTCCAGCCTTCAGGTAGACCTTTTGATTCTTGTTGAGCCATTATTTTGCACCCTTAACAATCTTTTTCTCTAACCCAAACTCTTCTGCTAATAGCGCCACTTGTCCTTCAGCTTGATCAATTGCGCCAAGCTCTATCATCAGTTGGTTCATATCGCGCAGGGCTTCGGTGAGTTCTGTCATCGCTTCAGTTGCTAATACATCAGGCTCAGGCAAATTTGCTGTATCGGTTACTGTGTTATCTTTAAGCCACGTAATGTCTAAGCTGTCGTTTTTAGCTTTAATAAACTCACGTGAGAATTTGCGCCAGCGAGCATTTTCTATTAGCTCTGAGCTGTCAGTGTTTTTAATATCTTTATCATTGATAGGTGTGGTACAGCCTAAAATGTTGTAAACGCCTTCTTCTCGCTCAGCTTGGCCGTTAGCATCGCTGCCGTAAACCGCCTCAAAGTTTTCAAGGTATTTATGAGTAAATGGGCTGCGCTTACCAAAGGTTTGCATGTTGGTACGTAAGTCGTACACCCAGGTGTTTGTTGTGCAATCTTTATCTTGATGTGGGTTATCAACCGTGCCTTTTTGAAAAAACAACACGTTAGTTTTAACACCTGCCGCGTAAAATATACCGGTAGGCAAGCGTAATATAGTATGTAGGTTACATTTATGCATTAAGTCGGTGCGTATTTCAGTGCCGCGGCCGCCTTCAAATAATACGTTATCGGGTATCACCACTGCAGCACGGCCTCCTGGCTCAAGGCTATTGTATATATGCTGCATAAAACACAGTTGCTTGTTTGATGTTGGGTATACAAAGGTACGGGTAATATTAGTGCTGCTTGCCGAGCCAAACGGTGGGTTTGTAAGTATTACGTTTGCTTTTGGCAGGTTTTCGCCATCGTTCCCTAAGCTGTTACCAAGGCGTATAGCACCACCTAGTTCGTCATTACCTTCTATGTCGTGTAATAAACAGTTCATTAATGCAAGACGGCGGGTTTCGGGTACTAGCTCAAGCCCAACAAAGGCACGCTTCATTTGAAATTCTTGGGTTTCGTCGTCTAGGTCGTCTAAATCGTTGGTTTGGCTTTTAATGTATTTATCAGCCTCGATTAAAAAGCCTGCGGTGCCTGCTGCGGGATCTTGAATAATTTCGCGCGGCTGCGGCTTTAGTAAACGCACCATTGTTTCTATTAGTGGCCTTGGCGTAAAGTACTGCCCAGCGCCTGATTTAGTCTCGTTAGCGTTTTTTTGTAATAAGCCTTCGTACATGTCGCCAAAGTCGTCACGGGTTTTAACAACGTTCTCGCCATCGCCGCTTTCGTACCAATCTAGGCTATCCATTGTGGTTACAAGCTCTGTAAGCTGCCCTGCATTGGTAATAGTGGTATTTACGTTTTGAAATATGGCACGCACAATAGCGTGGTCGTCGTTACCTAGCTGTACTAGCATATTGCGGTAAAATTGCAGTTGGGCGAGCCCTATTTTGCCTTTTAGGTCGTTCCAACGCATACCTTGTGGCAGTAGGTCGGTTTCGCTGCCTGTTTGCTCGGTCATTTTTAAAAACAGCAGTGTGGCCAGCTCGTTTACGTAGTTTTGATACGACACGCCGCCATCGCGCAGGGTGTCACACATTTTCCAAAGTTTGCCTACTAAATCATTATTGTTCATAGTGTCTCTTCATTTTTAGGTTGGCATTAAGGCCAACGCTTTAAAGTGTTTGGTATTGTAATATAAGGGTTAAGGTAAACCTGCATTAATTAGGCAGGTTGCTCCCACATATAGTTATTAAATTGTTCTAGCACTTGGTTAAGCTCGTTATTAAAAATAGCATCGAGCTTGCGCTTACCACCCCGGCGGCGGTAATTGCCGGTTTTAAAGGTGTCGTCGTCAATGGCTACTTGCTCTTTTAAGCTATTGGCTAAGCGCTCTAACCACTGTAGCTGTTCGTTACTCCACGGTTTTTGCTCCTTTATTTTAGCCAGTGCATTATTTACACGCTCATCAAACGGGAGTAATGCATCGCCGAGTGCTGCGCGGCGAATATGCCCAATTAACCGTGCGGCAATATCTTGGTTGGTGGTTTTTTTCCATGCCACCCTAAGTGTTGACTCGTCAAACGATTGCGCATCAAACCACTCTTGCAGCTCTATCAATGCTTTACGGGTTAAGTCTTTAGGTTTGGTGATTACGGTTTGCAGCGCTGCTTGGCTGTTTTCGCTTTGCTCTACGAGTTTGTCGAACGCGTCTAAAAAGTCTTCAGCGTTGTCGTAATCGCCATAGCCTTCTTTAAATTCTATTAGCTCGTCCTCTATGTCGGTAAAAATAGGCTCGTGGCGTAGCTCATTTAATTGCTTTTTAAGGTGCTCTAGGTTTTCGACCAGCTTTGGAAGTTGAGTAAAAATTTCGGCGCTTTGCTCTGGCCCTTTGGTTTTTAGGGTTTGAGCAAGGCTTGCAAAATCGCAACCGGCAGCAACGGCCAATACGGTATCTAAGCGTTTTATTGATTGGTCTATTTGGGCTGACTTATCTTGATTAAATACACCATGACCGACAATGCGCTGTATTTTAGCCACGAGTTGCTCGTGGCTGTGATGTGCAAACGAGCGACCATCTGCTTCGAGTGTTTTATAAGTTTGTGAGTCGGTTATTTCGTTTACTAAGGTGTTTAACTCAACGTTTGGGCGCACAACGACTGGGCGCATTGTATCTACCGATTCGAGTGAGTCGTATAAATCGACGGCATCGTAAATAGTAAAGTTAACTTTGCCAACCTCTGGGCACAAACGCGTGGCGCGCCCTTTCATTTGCTCATACAAAATACGGCTTTTTACTTTGCGTAAAAACACGAGGTTACAAATGCTAGGTACGTCTATCCCTGTAGTGAGTAGATCTACTGTTACCACAATATTAGGTAGACGCTCTTTGTTGTAGCGGGTGATCATACTTTGTATTTTTTTAGGATCTTTGTCGCTTTCGCCGGTTATTTTAATAATGGCGTCGTGCTCAAGATTCGGATAATACTTTTTAAAAGCCTCGCGCAGCTCAATCACCATATTATCGGCATGGGTGTTGTTTACACAAAATATGAGTGTTTTTTGCTTACCTGTTGGGTCGAGCTTTGTTGCTAATGACTCGGCAACTATTTTATTAAAGTTTGATGCAATAATATCGCGGTTAAAGCTGGCCACTTCAAAGTCGCGCTCGTCTTCAAGGGTGTCTTGAATTAGCTCGCCTTGAGATGTTAAGCGTGTTACCTCTGAGCCTTTATCTATATAAATACCATTTTGGTTAAGTTTGGTAATAATTTTTATAGGCGGTGCTTGGTCTATTAAGTAGCCGTCTATCACCGCTTTGCGGTAGCTGTAACGATACACAGGTAAACCAAAAATGTCGGTTGTGTGTAATGCGGGAGTTGCAGTAAGCCCTATTTTTACTGCATCAAAATGGTCAAGTATTCTGCGGTACGTTGATACGTAGTCGAGCTGGTTTCTAAACTCCATTTCGCCATCGGTTTGTTCTTTATCAAGGATATAACCACGGTGTGCTTCGTCTACTATTATACAGTCGTAGCGCTCGACTGGCATAAACTCATCGCTTTGTAGCGTGCGCTTAACTAGCGATTGAATTGTTGATACATGTATTTTAGTTGCGTCTGACGGGAACTTATCGGTCAGGCCTTTTATATTAAATATGGTGTTAAAAGGCACATCGTTTATGCGTGTGTCATCAAATGAGTTTAATGCTTGCTCACCCAATGAGCGCCTATCGACTAAAAACAAAATACGATTAAATCGGCGTGACTGAATTAACCTGTACATTAGTGCAATACCGGTACGGGTTTTACCTGTACCGGTTGCCATAGCAAGTAGTATATTTTGCTGACCTTTTTTAATGGCTTGCTCTGTGGCTGTTATGGCTTCTTTTTGAAAATAACGAAGGCCTAAGCCTGTTGGTTCGTTAGTTTCGAGCCATTGCTGTGCGGCATCTATGTTGCTATCGAGCTTAGCTTTTAGTTCGCCTGGTGTATGCCATGCAGGTAATGCTTTAGCTTGGTTGCTCACTTTACGAACATCGCGATACCAAATACCGCTTTTACTTAATAACTGGCGGCGGTACTCTCGCCCGTTTGTTGAAAATACAAACGGTATTTTATAGCTTCGTGCGTTTGGCTCTTTGGATTCTTTCCACGTAATTTGGTAGGTGCTTTGAGTTTGTAGTTGCTCTGCTACTTTTTGATGCTCAGCATCGTTTTCAGCTCGCGCTTGAATTTCGGCGTTTAAATGCTCAAGGTTAAAGTAAATACTGTACCGCTGCGCCTCGGCTAATTTGCCGCATACGTCGGTATTCATTTTTTTAGCCTCAACAACCCCTACTGGTTGTAAATCCACAAACAATACATAGTCGGCAAAGCCTGTTTTACCTGTTTCGTCGGTATCGGTTGGCCACTCTGCTATAGCTAGGTTTTTACCTATTTGGGGGCGCGTACCGTTTGCATAATTTAGCACTGGTGTGTCGGCAGCCCAGCCTGCATCACGCAGTTGCTGATCAATAAGAAAGCGCGTTTCTTTTTCTGATAGGTCTAAGCGGCGCGCTGCTGCACGTTGCGTGATTTCTTGTTTGTATGCTTTGCGCTCTGCTTGTGTTTTTTGTGCAAGCTCTGCTTCTTTGGCTTGTAGCTGTGCTTCAAGTGCGTTTACTCGGTCTTGCGTTTGTTGCTCGGTTTCTTGCTGTTTACTTTCTAAAATAGCAATATAACCACTCAGCGCGGTAAGTTGATTTTTGTTTTGAGCAAGTTCGCTATCGGTTTGCGCGTTACTATTTAATGCTTGTTGTAGCGCTGCTTTTAGCTCTGTTACTTGGTGTTGGTATTCGTTTTCTTGCTGGCCGTCTGGTAGTACAAATATAGGCGCTGCAAAATCAACGTCTTTATTAATTAGTCGGTAGTACCAAACACTTAAACGAAATGCTAAACGCAGTGCCATTTCAGCATCGTCTAAATCATTATAGTAGTCGTGAACCGCTTGGTTACCTACTTTACGAAGCATGTGGAATATGTTGATTATAGAGTCGTCAACCCACGATATTTTCGCAAGCTCTCTGATAAGGTCAACTTGCGTTGGGGGGAGTTCTAAATCAAGAAGTTTAGCAATATGCTTGGCTGAGGCTTCTCCAAACATACGAAGTTTTACTAACGTGGTATTTGGATCGTCAGGAAAGTTCTTTTCAGCAGCAAACGCTATGCTATAAAGAATATCGTTCACACCTTTTAAGAATTCAAAGTTTGATTTTTTCACTGGCTACTTCTCCTTTTACTCAATAGGTATTGGCAACTTTAATACCAACACTATTGTCCTTTTTATTTTTCGTGTTTGATGTTTAGGCGCTTCATCCAATTGCTAAGCGTTTGGTGATCTTTTAAGTTAAGCATTTGGGCCGCGTGGCTTTTAACATTCCCACTTGCTTTTAAAGCAGCTAAAACATAAGCTTTTTTATAGTTATCAACTAATTGCGTTATATCTATTTTATCATCGTATGACAGTATAACATCTGTAAAGCTTTCATTTTTAGCACGCTTAATCACGGCATTTGCTAATTCATTTTCAGTTATTGTTTGTGAGTCAGACCATAAAAATGCACGGTTTAATGTGCTCCACAGCTCTCTAATATTACCTTGCCACGGTTGAGATAAAATAAACTTTATTCCCTTTTCGGAAATATTTTTACTTATGTAGTCGGGATGTTTGCTACCTGCTTTATTTATTTGCTCTACAAGTTGATTAACAATAACTGTAATATCTTCAATGCGCTCTCGTAGCGCTGGTATTTGTATAATGCCCACTGCTAAACGGTAAAATAAGTCTTCGCGAAACTTACCTTCTTCTACTAGTTTTGATAAATCTTTATGTGTGGCTGCAATAACTCGAACATCGACATTAGTGGTTTGGGTGTCACCTAAACGGTTGATCTCGCCTTGTTGTAATGCCCTTAAAAGCTTTACCTGAATTTCGGGGGTTAATTCACCAACCTCATCTAAAAATAAAGTACCGCCGTCGGCCTGTTCAAAAAGCCCTGGGTGGTCTTTTTCTGCTCCAGTGAAGGCCCCTTTTTTATGACCAAACAAGGTTGAATCAACAAGGTTTTCTGCAAATGCTCCGCAGTTAATTACTTTTAATGGCTTGCTTGCTCGCAAGCTTCCTTTGTGAATGGCTGTTGCCATTAGCTCTTTACCGGTTCCGGTTTCGCCAAAGATAAGTGCGGGTACTTCTGAAGCTGCAATCTTTTTAGCTTTGTTGACTGCATTTTGCATTTGCACTGATTTTGCAGTGAGTGCTGAAAAAGCTTGCTCAATTTTAGGCTCAGAGGTTGCCGTGTTCGCTATGTTTTTAGATGCTGACTTAACATACTCTTGGCCAAAATCAATTGGGATATCAACGTGTAGTAACTCATTCTTTGGGGTTGCTTGAAGGAATTGAACGTTCGCTTTACCTTTACCGATAAGAACCGATAAAGTGGTCATTGCTGGCGTGCCTGAGGTCAGGTTTATTGATAACGAGTCAGCATCTTTACTTAATTTATTGATCCAAAGCGCTGTTACTTGGTGAATAGACTCATAATCAATTGGGCTGGCTATATTGGCTTTATGTACCTGAATATCATGATATGGTTTTCCAATTGTAGCCATTCGCTTTTTTACAAAATCTTCAAACTTTTTCCAATATTTTTGCTGATGATTTGAGAGTATTACAATTTTATCAAAAGGAGTTTGAGAGTTAGTAGCGAGAGTTGAAATTGAAGCATTTTTTTCACCATCGAGCATGTTATCAATGTCTTTGGTGCCCAGCCAAGAAAGAAGTATATTCACAGTCCATTTGCTCATATTGTTACTTTGTTAACTATATTACAGTAAATAATAAAATTTACCTATAAAAAGTAATAAGTTAGCCCCTTATTCATCACTAAAATTTTCCACGTCAGATTGATTTATGTTGTATTTCTATACGAGTCTAAGTCTTTATCTTGACTAATAAAGTTTGTGAAAAGGTTCTCTATAAATGAAGAATAATATTTTGTGATCGACCATCAACTCCTAATAATCATATACAACAATTAAAAATAACATTTGATGTACTACTTGTTTTTACAAGAAAGAAGTTTGGTAAACAACTCTATTAAGATAGTGTTTATGAGATTTGTTTTATGTAGAAAGGAAAATTTTGCAAGTTTTAGTGTTTTTTGGTTCATTACGCTTTTAATTAAAAAAGGAGTAGCACGCTACTCCTTCATTGCCCTCAAGCCTCGCCTTACATTATCGTTGGCAATACGCTTTTGCATTACCACAACAGAAAAGTATATTTGCGTACAATTCCCTCACTAGTATTATAAGAGTGAACTCTGACTACCCAGACATTGAGTAGTGAGCCGGCAAATAACGGCTCGAGGCGTATTTCGTGAGTTATGATTAGGCCACTATTTTTAAATGCAAAAATAGCTTTCTTTATCCTATGAATACGCTTGTTTGATTTGCGATATGGTCTTTTTTATAGAATTTTGAGTACGCTCATTATTAAGCTCTGGCTCGAACTCTGAACTGGTTTAATTGAGCCGGACACTTTAATAATGGACAATGTTCTAATATTGAGGTGTTAAATGACAAAACTTATACAACCGAATTTAAACAAGAAGCAGATGCTTTAGTAACAGAGCAAGGCTATTCAGTTTCAGAGGCCGCAGCGTCTTTAGGGATCACAACCAAACTTATTTATAAAAACTCGAAGAGCAACAAGATGGGAACTCACTCAATGAAGATGAGCGAGCCGAGCTAAAGCGCCTAAGAAAAGAAAACAAAGATCTCAAAATGGAGAAAGAG